>Ga0187886_1000271_pt1 | contig 67746 bp, 39 predicted proteins | sample June2016WEW_20_1_FD_133001 | JGI IMG/M metagenome (GOLD analysis project Ga0187886, IMG submission 133001) | Peatland microbial communities from SPRUCE experiment site at the Marcell Experimental Forest, Minnesota, USA - June2016WEW_20_150 | ecosystem: Environmental > Terrestrial > Soil >... | reverse complement strand
GCGTGGGTGGGCTTGGCAGTCGCGTGTTCGACGTGTATTGTAACGGTGTGGCCCTGCTGAGGGGCTTCGATATCTTCAAGCAGGCAGGCGGGGAAGGCCGGCCTTTGGACCGAACCTTCTCCGAGATTCGACCCACCGCGCAGGGCAAGATCGTCCTCACGTTCGTTCCTGTCAAGGGAATGGCTTGTGTGAATGGCATCGAAGTCGTGGAAGAGTCGAAATAGCCATTCCACTCTCCGGGGAATCTGGCTCCTTGTCTGTATGCCCGCCTCTTTGAGGTCCAGGAAGAGGACGGATTTCCCGACCCGCCGGCCCGCGTCGTCTCTGTCCTGCGGGCCTCAGATTGGTTCCGGCTATCGGTGTTTCCGGCCCGTATGCTGTGCCGCAGGCCGTTCGAACTCGACGGTACAGACGTGCCCCGCTTTGAGGCTCAGCCGTGCCGTCGAGTCGCCCGAAGACTGCGAGGGAATCGGCCGGCGCCCGTCCCGGGTTGCCCGCATGCGAAAGTGCATCTCACCACACGTGAGTCGCCAGTACGCGGGGGCGGCCGGGAATGCGGTTCACCACCGGAACACTCAGAACGACCTGAAGGTTCTTCTTCGACCAGTCCCTGGGCAGATGCCGGGCCGCCTCAGCGAAGTATTCCTGGTTGCTGAGGAACTCGCCCGCACCGAGCGTGCCGAATTGCGTCAGGCCCGCGGCGATGATGACCGGGCGGTCGGTGGTGGTGTCCACCATCCGGGTGACGATCGCGTAGTCGACTGGCATGTCCCAGTTAGGCCAGTGCCCGACGAGCTTCCATTCGGAATTCCCGGGATGCCGGCTGTCCAGCACCATGCCGGTATCCTGCTCGCTGTCCTCGCGGAAAGTGAAACGTAATCCCTTGACCGAGCGGAGGGTCGGTGGATTATGGAAAGCGCCGATCAGCACGGCGTGTGTATCACGCAGGTCCGCGAAGAACGTAGGTTGCGCGCCGCGGACGCGGTATGGCTTACGATACCTCTCCAACAACGAGGTGACGCGCGCCAGGCAGAGCGCGTCATCCCAGGCGACATACCGGTCGCGCAACAGGATCAATTCGTCCTGGCGAATCGGCCGATGCGGCGAAGCGGCGTTGGGCGGCGGCAGGATGACACCCTGAATCTCGTCTTGCGTCCGGGCCGATCGCAAATTGTAGGCAGCCTGCGCACCCACGCAGACCAGCACCTCCCCCGGCGTCTTCAACACCGGGCCCCACAATTCGTCCAGGGCGGAGCGGCGCCGATTCACTGCAAACAGGCTGCCAACAAGGATCAGCAGGCCGGCCGCGGCGATCCCGATCGCGGTCCGCTTGCGGAACTTCGACTTGGCGGCGGCGACCGGGCCCCAGATGTTAAGCCCGCGACCGCGGCGGCGCTCCACCGTTACCACCTACTCAATCCAGCTTGATATCCACCGCGCCGCCCGACGATCCCTTCCACGGGGCCGCCTTCGGCCTTAACGGGCGCCGCCACCGCCAGTGCCGCCCACGGGACAGGGTAAAAGGCAATGGCAGCGAACCCAAGCGTCTTCATGCGCTTCTCCTATCCACCCTAGCGGAACAGCGTTTGCGGGCACGGCGGGTGAGCGCCGCCGCGGCCGGGATTCGACCCACCGCGCTGGGCAAGATCGTCCTCACGTTCGTTCCCGTTGCGGGAACGGCGTGCGCGAATGGGATCGAACTCGTGGAACATTCGAAATAGCCGTTCAGCCCTCTGAAAAACCAGCCCCCGGCGCGCGGGCCGGTTGGGCCCGCGCGCCGGGGGCCGATGCAGAAATCCGAACGTCAGCTCAGAACTGGAACCTCCCGCCGAGCTGCAAGTTGCGCGGATTGTAAGTGCCGCTAATGGTCCCGATGGTGGCCAGGTTGCCCAGGCTAACAGCGGGATTGGTCCACTGCGTGTGGTTGAAGGTGTTGAAGGATTCCACCCGCAACTCAAACCTCGCCCTCTCCGAGAACTGGAATGCTTTGAACAGCGCCATGTTCCAGTTGTTGCGCCCCGGGCCTACCACGCTGTTCCTCTGCTCGCTGCCCCAAGCCAGGGCGGCCGGTTTGGCGAACGACGCGGTGCTGAACCACTGGAACCGGGTCTTCGGATAGGTGACGGCCGCGATTTGGTCCGCCCGGTTGGTAGTAACGCCGCCCAGACCGAGGTTGTCCGAGCCGTTGCTGATCGAGAGCGGGCTTCCAGATTGGAGCGTCAGGATGCCCGAGATCTCCCATCCGCCCAGAATCGCCTTAGCTGGCCGGTTCGTCGAACTCTGGAAGAACGGGATATGGTAGATAAAGCTCGTGACACTGATGTGCCGCTTGTCGAAGCCGGCCTGACCATAGTCCCAACGAGCATTGAGCGGGTTGCCGATGTTGGAGAAAAGTTCGCCGTCGATAATGTCGAAGGCGTGCGACCAGGTGTAGGAGCTGTTGAGCGTCAGGTTCCTCCACGCCGTAACCCGCAAGCTGGCCTGCAACGAGTTGTAGTTGGAGTTCGCCATCATCTCCATGGGGGCTATGGTTCCCCAGCCCAAATAGGGCCGGTAGAGGTTGGCGTTTAGAGGAGCCCCAGAGTAGCCGCAAGTGCTGCCGCAAATACCCAAGCGCGTTGCTGTATCGTTCGGGTTCACATAATTGATGTTGCGGCCTTGCGTCTGGTGATAATTCGAGTTGCCCACGTAGGACACCGTCAGCACCGCGTTCTCGCGCAACTGCTGCTGGATTCCAAGGCTCCACTGAAGCGCGGTGGGAACCTTGTAGTCCTTCGATAGCGCAACGATGTTGGCCACGCCGTACGGAATCTTCGCCGTCTGTCCGTTTGTCCAGTCCGTGGTGGGGTTGTCGAAGTACACGTTGCTCACGGAGGAGTTGTAAGCGTACGGGACCATGTTCTGGCCCATGTTGTACATTTCGTTGCCCGCGAGGCGTTCGTAGAAGATCCCGGCTCCGGACCGCAGAACGGTCTTCCCTTTCCCCGTCAAGTCAAACGCAAACCCGATGCGCGGTGCGAAAAGGTCCCAACTGTTCTTCACCAGACCCGTCGGGATTCCGTTCTTTCCGGCCAGGCCGATTCCGTTCATATAGAACTTGAACGTCGGGACAGCGGCGTTGGGAACCGTCGTGAATCCGGGACCGTTCGTATCCAGAACCCCCCCAATGAACGTCGGCGCCTGCGCCGGGTTGTAGAGGTCCGGATAGAAATTCGACGTCCTGTTCTGGGAATCGTAGGCATGGGGAAGGCCTTCCCAGCGGAGCCCCAGGTTGATGGTCAGCCGGTTGTTGACCCGCCAGTCGTCCAGGGCGTAGAGGGAAATGGTGTTGTTGGAGATGCGCACGAAATCCATGGCGAGTGGTTCGCTGTACGAACTGGCGATACCAAGCATGAAGTCGGCAAAGCTGTTGTTGGTTTGGGTTCCGAAGTTGAACTGACCACCGGCGTTTGTTTGGAACTGCTGCCACTTATGGGTGAACATGTAGGACGCGCCGAACTTCATGTTGTGGCGGCCATGGCTCCAGGAGAGATCATCCTTCCACTGCCAACTGCGCCAAGTGTTGTACCAAGGCCACCACCCCGGCGTGTAGCTGCCACTGTACGGAGATCCCATGCTGATCCCCGGCAGCTTGTTGTCTTTGTTTGCCTGGAAGAAGTTCTGCACGTTGTATCCCGACGGTTTCAGATATTGGCCAAAGTTGGTGATGTTGAGGTTGTTGCCGTTCAGGTTGAACGCCGCCTCATTCAGCAGGTTCGGGCTAACGGTATAGGTGGCGTGGACGACACCGGCCCAGGAGGGGACGGCCATAACCGAACCGACCGTATCGAATGTGCCGCCGGCCCACAACGGGGGAATATCCGTCTCGGCGGCGTTGTCGTAGAGGAGGGATGCCATCACGGTCAGCTTGTCGCTGAACTGGTGATCGAGCCGGGCGGTCTCCTCACGGTAGTTGGTCCTCCCGTTGGCGGACGCGTAGTATTTGCCTTGGGCAGCGTTAGGTCCCGGGAACAGGCCGGCCGCCAAGACCGCCTTGGCAGCGGGACTGAGCAGGCCGGCTGGGATGATGTTGTTTGGAAAGTAATTCGCTTGGGAGGCAGTGCTGGGGGTGAACCCGAATTGGGCCAACTTGGCGATATAGGCCGGATCGGTGGTGGACGGAATCTTGATCTTCATGCAGTTGGCGCCGGCCGGGCAAGACCCGGTAGCGTCGGGCAGCAGGGAGCTGAAGTCGCCGGTTGTCATGGCGCGGGGAACGGCGGTCGCGTTGATCACGTTTCCCTTGACCAGCCTGCGCCACTCCATGTTGTAGAAGAAGAAGGTCTTCCTCTCTTTTTCGATGGGAACGGGCCCGCCCAGGTTAAACCCGAACATGTTGTAGCGGAGTTCCGGCTTGGGCTTACCGTTGAGATTCGAGAAAAATTGGTTGGCATCGAGCTTGTCGTTGCGCATGTACTCCCAGGCGGCGCCGTGGAATTGCTTCGTGCCGGATTTGGTAGCCATGGTGACCATGCCGCCGGAGGACTGGCCCATGTCGGCGGCGTAGTTGCTCGTCATCACCTTGAATTCTTGGATAGCGTCTTGGGACGGGGAAACCAGCATGATGCCCCCGCTACCCCGGTCATAGGCTTCTCCGCCATTGATGATCCAGTTGTTGTGGTCGGACCGTTGACCGTTGTAGGCGATAGCCCGGCTCTGGGTTTGCGCCATCGGGGTATCGAAATCCGGAATGGATGAGGCAGCGCCGGGCACCAGAGCGGCAAGCGAGACGACGTTGCGGCCGTTGGTGGCCAGCTCCGAAACCAGGCTAGCGGTAATGGTCTGGCTGACCTCGTTGGTCTCCGCCTGAACCGCTAGCGCGGTGGCTTCGACGGTGACGCTCTCTCTCATCGCGCCGACTTGGAGCGACGCGTCGGCCCGGACCGTGTCATTGACGTTCAGCGTGATACCGGTCTGCGTGTACGTCTTGAAGCCCGTTGCCTCCACCTGGACGTTGTAGCGTCCGATGGGGAGCTCGCGGGCGGAATAGCTGCCTGTGGCGTTGGTTACGGTGGAACGGACGAGCCCGGTTTCCGTGCTCGTGATCGTGATCTTGGCGCTTGGGACACCGGCGCCACTCGGGTCGGTTACCGTTCCTACGATGCTGGCAGTCCCCTGGCTGTATGCAGCCGTGCTCAGCAAGACGATGCCGAGCACCAGCAACAAGGGTATTCGCAACATGGGATATGTGCTTGTTATCAAAAGCACCTTTCGCATTTCTTTCTCCTGTCTCGCAAGATTCAAGGCAGGGGCCGTATGCACGAATGCCTGCCGGCCGTGCGGTGCGGACGAACACGGCGCGAGTGCCTCTTCAATTGCGGACTACCTCCGCCAAAGACACCCTGCAAGCGCTTTCACGTATGACCCCAAGCCAGATGAATCTAGCAGTTTTCGTCGTTCCTGTTAAGGGGTGTTACGAGTGGATGCCACCGTGTTGTCACGGCGAAACTTAGGCGAATCACCGTGCGGTCAGCGCCGACCCTGGTGTCCTATGGAGGGGTTCCGCTGGTAATCGGCATTCGCGGAGGCGGTGCTCACGTAGTGCCGTCGCCGGACGCAACCTCAACGTCCGTGACTCCAATGGCGGCATCTACGTGTCTGTCATGGTTCCGCTCAGGAGCAACTGAGCGTTGGGATGCGGATGGACCAGCAGGGCTTCAGCGGGCCTGGGGATTCGCGCCCGGGCCGGGGGCGGCTGGCCAGCTTCTGGGAATCGACAACCACCCCGCATGAGGTCGGAGGCGCTCCCTCTACTTGGCTTCGTCAATGACTTCTATGGCCCTCACCTCGGCGTAATTTGCCTTCGGTGAGAAAGAGAGCAGCAGCTTGCCTTGGCCGTTGGGATGCAGGCCGTGAAATTCGCGGACCACGGGCCGGAACGCCCCAGGGGCCGCCTGGCCTATATCGAAATCCTGAAGGAGCAGGACGCCATTGCAGGTGACATCGAAGACTCTGCAGCCCACACCCTGGCAGCCTGCGGCTGGAATCAAAGGACTGAAGAACGACTCCAAGAAGTGCAGCCTGACCGTGTAGCTCCCTGGTGCAACCGGAATGGCGTAGCTGAAATTACCGTGCCGCTCGCCGGTGTAAAGCGCAGGGATCTTCGGCCCCGTCTCGGGATTCCCGTAGACCGCGGTGCGCCCCTCGATGAAGTGGCGGTCTCCGCTCCAGCGTGTGCCGTCGGCATCTACAAGATCTGATGGATGAGCGCGAATCCGGATCGGCTTCAGCTTTCCCGGCGTGCCCGGGGTCAGTTCCAGGGCATTCACGAAGGGCCGCTGCCCACCCGAAAAGTCCAGGTGGAGCTTGCCGTCCGCCGCAGGGCCCACATCCCTGAATACGCGGACGTCAACAGCGGCGGAACCGGCACCGGCAATCGGATCGAAGTGCGCCAACAACGGACGTCCATTCAGATTGATCTGGAAATGGCGGACATTCTGGGCGTCCTCTTTGTTATCCACGTCCGGCTGCCGGAGAGGATCGGCGAAGTAGAGCCTCAGTTCGTAAACTCCGGGACGCAGCGGGATGGCGTAACGAAACCATTGCGGGACCATCGCGTCGGCTGAGATGGCTTCCCGCATGGTTCTGAACAAGCCTTCATCGGCCACGGGCGGGAAAAGGTGCCGGGGTCCGGGCTGGGGAACGCCTCCTTCGTAGTAACGGTCGGCTTCCCAACGGCGCCCCCACACGTCCACATAAGGAGCCCCCGTATGACCGGCGGCGATACGGATTTCGCCAGCGCTGGGGGCTAGCGCGACCGGGTGGCTCCTCGAGGGCGTGCCCGCCTCGTTCTGCCCCGGGCGGGCAACTGAGCCCGCTGGAGCGACGGAGGGCCGCGGAGTGGGAGAGCTCGACTCGAACAGAAGGTAGCCAAGCCACACGACTACAAGTCCGAACAGCACGGCTACTCCAACCAGGATCTGTCGCAAACGGCGAGTCTTGCCCTCTGCTGGTACGGGGACACCAGACGGTATCTCAGGCTCGGAACGAGTCTCGAAGACGGGCAGATAATGGCCTTTCGGGATGGTGATGGCGACCGGCTCGTCCTTGCCCTCGTTGGCGAAATGGTGCTCCAGTTTCATCCGCAGCAGCCGGGCCTGCGAGCGGACGATATTGTCTTCGTTCGGGTTGTAGCCGGGCGGCCGATCGTAGACGTGAATCCCGATCTGCTGTTCAGTTGCCGCTTCGGGCTTGTTGTCGAGGGCGCACCGGCACACGTGGAGGAAGAAAGCTCGAAGCCGCGGCGACCTTTCAAAGGTGCTGCTGGAGGCCACCCGACGCACCAAGTCCTCTCGCTGCCCTGCAGCCTCGGCAGGAGCTTCCTTCGAAGGCGGCACCGGCACATCTCCTGGGTTCATCTAGGCTTAGACTCCGCCGCTAATCGTTTCAGATAACATACCACACGCTGCAAGTCCGGAACACCGATTCGGCGCCTCCTGGTCGGCGATCCCGGTGCGGCATCCCGGCGGGTCTCCTCAAGCGCCGCGAAGGCGCTCACGCGCGGGAGGGGCGAATCTGGCAATAGACCGTGTAGGCCTGATCGGTGATGCCATTCAGTGGCACGAAGCGCAGATTCGGGTTCTGATTCACCGTGCGGAATCCTCCCAGCCAACTCGCCCACTCGCGTTCGTCGTCGGCAACCAAGAGCGTGTCTGGCTGCCCGGGATCTCCCGCCAGAGTGACCCCGCCGCTGGCGAGAGCGGCCAGGACCACGGGTCCGTCGAGGAATGCCACTGTATCCGGGCGGTCGGGAAGCGGGCTGGCCGTGAGTCCCTTCGGGAAGACGATCCGGACCCGATCGTGTCGCCAGACGCGCTTCAGCGATAGGAAGCCCGACGAAGAAGACGCTTCCACCGGCTGCTCCTGGTTGTTGATGCGCACGCTGGCCTCCGAACGAAGCCAGGAAGGCAAGCGGAGGCGGAGGGAGAACTCGGCTGGCTGGTCTGCGTCGACGCGGATCTCGACAGCCCAGTGGTTGGGCCGGCTTTCGGGATCCCGCTCCAGGTCGACGCGATGATCGTCGGCCTCCCGGAGCATGGTCTGGGAGATGCGAACCGGCGTCCCATGGCAAGACCAGGCAGCCTCCGAAGGAATGTACTGGGCGATCGCGATGCCGCCGCGATCGGCGTAATAGATATAGCGGTCGTGGCGGCTGTGGGCCTGCACCAGCGAACCGTGACAGCACCAGAAATCGTCCGTGGGCGTACCCCAGATCTTCTTCGATCCGGCGGCAAGAGGCAGGAAGTACGCCACCATTCCGGTCTGTGGGTGCTGCTGGGCCAGGATTCCGTTGTGCAGGTTGCGTTCGATGTAGTCGGCGTACTGCGCTTCTCCGGTCCAGCGGAAAAGGTAGTCCGCCAGCCGGATCATGTTGTATACCACGCAGTGTTCCTGGTTCTTGTCTCCCAAGCGGGCCGAGAGCTTTCCGGGCGGAGTCCAGATCTCGCCGCTGGTCTGGCCGCCAGTGGCGTAAGCGCCCCGCGCGGTCACCGCGCATTTCCAGTAGGCCAGCGCCGCATCGCGCCACTTGGCTTCGCCGGTCACCTCATAGGCGCGCGCCACACCCTGCGCTTCCGGGATGGTTGTGTTGGCGTGCTTGTTGGTGAGGACGTCCTGGCCTTCGAGCAGACGCTCGAACAGCCGCGGCCGGTAGTAGCGGTCCATCAGATCGCGGTAGAGGCTCCTGCCGGTGGTGCCATACAGATCGGCCCAGACCTCGAGCATGCCCCCTGTTTCCACGTCGAGAATGTCGTTGAACTGTTCCCGGGAGAACCGGCCGCTCCACTCGTGGAACCAGGGCGCGAAGTTCTCGGCGATCGCCAGGGCCTGTTTGTTTCCGGCGACCGTCCAGGCATCCAGCAGACCCATGAAGGTCTTGTGAATGGTGTAGTGCGGGGCCCAGACCGGTTTCTTCTGGGCCACCCAGTCCAGGTACTTCTCTGGGATGGATGCCGCCCAACGGCCGCCATTTTCCTTCTGAACTCGGGCGAGTTCGGAGACGACGCGCGCCAGCTTGCCGCCGATTTCCGCATCCGGGTTGCAGGCCGCGATGTAGGCCGCCGCCGAGAGCCAGTGGCCGAGAAAATGTCCTCGAAGCTGGCAGGTGGGCGACTCCCAGCCCCAGTGCATATCCTCGCCGCGGTCCCGCGCGCTCTTCGAAGTCATGCGTACAATCGGATTCCAGAGGCCGGCTTCGAGGTAGAAGTTCTGAAGCAGGTTGTCGTCCTTGAGGCTCGCGACGTAGTCTCGATTCAGCTTGGCGCGGTCCAGAAACGGGCCGGGAAGGAGTCTCACCTGTCCGATCGGAAGCGGCTGCAGTTGAGGGGAGAAATCGGAAGCGCCGCCGGCTCGCGGCTGCAGAGCGACGGCGGAAGCGGCTGCCGGGACGGAGGCCAGAAACGCTCGACGGGAGGTCATAGGGTGCAGAGTAGCACAGGGATTGGCCCCGCCGAATCGTCAGCCCGGGATGCGGCAGGATCTCCGGCGATGCCGCTCATGCACGCGGGCTTCAGATAGGGCATCATCAAGAGATGCTCAGGATCGGCTCTGTCTTCCTCGTTGCGGTGTCCATCTTCCATGCAGCGGCCTCGGCCCAAACCTGGCAGGCCGATAACGGGAACGGAACATACTCGAATCCGCTCTTCTTCGACGAATTCTCCGATCCCGATATGATTCGAGTCGGCGCCGATTTCTATCTCACGGGGACCACCATGCATAGCATGCCAGGGCTTCCCGTCCTGCGTTCGCGCGACCTGGTGAACTGGACCTTCGTCTCCTATGCGCTGGACCGCCTGGACCTCGGTCCGGCGTATCGCCTTGAGAACGGCGAAAACATCTATGGCCAGGGCATATGGGCGCCCTGTTTCCGTTTTCGCACCGGGACGTTTTATATCTTCAGCAACGTCAACAGAACGACCACTCAGCTTTTCCGCGCGACGAACCCTGCCGGGCCCTGGACGCGGACGCCCATGAAGCGGTCCTTCCACGATCTCTCGGTTCTCTTCGATGACGATGGCAAGGTGTGGGTCGTCTGGGGCTATCGAAGCATCCGGCTCGCGCAGCTTACCGATGACCTCACGGATATTGTCCCGGGGAGCGAGCGCGAGATCATTGCGCCTTCGGCGGGCATGGGAGAAGGCCTGCACCTGTACAAGATCGAGGGCAAGTACATCCTCACGAGCGCCTGGTATCTCGACGTGATGCGCCTGCCCACGGCGCGCGCGGACCGTCTTACCGGCCCCTGGGAGGTGAACCAGAATGTCAGCCGCGGCGAGGACTTCGGGCTCCTCCTGGGCTACCGTCTGATTGCCGAGCAGCGAAGCGAGGCAGGCCCCCCTTTCAAGATCACTGCACCGGATCCATCGGCGCGCGGCCGCTTGGCCATGCACCAGGGCGGCATCATCGACACGCCCACGGGAGAATGGTGGGGCTTTTCCATGATGGACGCGAACTCGATCGGCCGGCTCACGGCGTTATCTCCCGTGACCTGGACCGACGGTTGGCCGTACTTTGGCCTTCCGGGGAATCTCGGCCGGTCGCCGCGGATTTGGGTGAAGCCCAACACCGGCCACAGCGAGTCGCCGCGTGCGCCGTACCGGAGGGACGACGACTTCTCTGGCTCCGTCCTGCAGCCGGTCTGGCAATGGAACCATATTCCTGTGGACGGAAAGTGGTCCCTGACCGAGCGGCCCGGGTTTCTCCGGCTTCACGCGTTAGCGGCGCAGAACCTGTGGACCGCGCACAACACCCTGACCCAGCGCGCCGTCGGACCACGTTCCATGCCGACCGTCGTGATGGAAACTGCCGGCATGAAGCCCGGCGACGTAGCCGGCTTCGCTCTCTTCAACCGGCCGTATGCCTGGCTCGGGGTTGAACGGGATGAGCAGGGCCCCACGCTGGCGCAGTTCGATGAACAGACGGGCCAGACGGCGAGAGTACCGCTGAAGAGTCACCGTGTCTGGCTGCGCGCCAACTGCAACTACCTGGACAACACCGCGCGGTTCAGCTATAGCACAGACGGCCTTACGTTCCACGACATCGGCGAATTGTTGAAGATGCCCTATGGGCTGATCACGTTCCAGGGGGTTCGCTACGCGACGTTCGGCTACAACCGGAACGGAGCGGAGGGCGGGTTTGCCGATTTCGATTCGTTCACGCTGAATGAACCGAACCCGCGCGGGCTGATGGGGCCGATTCCCTACGGGCGCCAGATCGTGCTGATGCCGCACGACCACGCGCCGAATGTCCAGATCGGGATCTCGGGCAACTCGCTGGTCGTCAACTCGAAAGAGGCCGTTGTTTTTACCGTTGTCGACCGAGGTCTCGGACGCATCGCACTTCGCTCGAAAGCCGGGTTTGTCTCGATCGCTCCTTCAGGCGCAGTATCGCTGCGGAGCGGCCGCGCTGAACAAGCGGAGGCGTTTCAGTGGATCGAGACCTTCACCGGCGAAATCACCTTGATGTCCCTCGCCACGAACCGCTATCTCCGCATCGATTCTGAACATAACAGGCTCCTGGCCGACAGCCCCGGTCCGCGACCCGATGGCAAAGACGGCGTTCGTTTCGACCGGAAACCGGCGGACGCTGCGGCTGCTCGTGGATGCCCTGGAAGCCGAAATGGCAGGATCGGCCGCACAGGTGGGAGCCACCGAGGACCTCGCGTCTTTGAGAAGCCGGCTGTTGCGTGAGGCGGCGCGGGTGTCCAGTGCAACGCACGAGACTCCGGCGGAGGTGATCCAGCGAGCGTCGAAAGGCGTGCCCAGCCTCGCGACACTGAAGTCGCTCGGAGAGTCCGAGGTCGCGGCAGCGCGCTCGGTACTCAGCGAACTCGAGCGCATGGCGGTGGGATGCGCCGTGACGGTGAAATGCAGGACGCGACGGTGATCGCGGGCGAGCACCAGAAAGACGTACAGGATCTGGAACCGGATCGTCGGCACGGTGAAGAAGTCCACAGAAACAAGACTCTTCTGGTGGTTGTTGAGCAGCGTCCTCCAGGTTTGAGAGGGTGGCCTCCTGCCGCGGACCATCTACTTGGACACGCTGGTCTCGCCGATATCGATGCCTAGCCTTGGCAGTTCGTCGTGGATGCGAGGTGCACCCCAGAGCGGACTATCGCGACTCATCCGGCGGATCAAGGCTTTGACACCGCTCAGGACGGCAGGACGCTTTGGCTTGCCATACCGAATCTTCCAGGTCCGGAAGAGCCGAAATGCTTTGCGGCACTTCCTGATCGCCGTCTCCGGTTTGACGATCGCCAGCGCCGGCCGCCAGTCGCGCCACACTCGGGAGAGCGTCAGCCAGAACAGGCGATCTGTTGCGGGCGCGATCACGTCATCGAGCGCCCGATGCGCCCTGACTCACCCAATTCGCAGTGGCCCGCTTCAGGACGCCACTCAAGTCCACTATGGGTTTCGATCATGCGGACCGTGTCGCCATTCGCCACCACGCCGAGCGGCGGTCTCGGGTGCAGAACTCGCGCACACTGTAGACCCTGCTCTTCGTCGGCCCCAGTGAGCGCTGTGCCGCAGCGCTTCAGTTCGAAAACGGCGAGCGACTGATCGTTGAAATAGACCAGCACGTTCGCGCGGCCTTCTGCTCGCGACACCGAGCTTCCGTCGACCGTCACACGCGCCCGCCCGAAGGCGAAAGAGAACTTCGTCCGCTGCCACAGCGCGCCAGGAGGTGACCATGGGAATGCGAGATCCAACGCGTCGTGGATCCTCGCTTCAAGATCGGCTTCGGCGGGCGTCTTCGTGATCTGGTTACTCGGCCCTTCTGATCCTGGTGGCCGACGCGCTGCAATCTCCGACAGAGCCGTTTATACTACCGCGTCTGTCCGGCGCTCCAGCTCTCTGCGTTGGCTGTGGTGCCGGCGTCCGGATTTCGCGAATCCGCGTGGTTTCGAAACAGAGAAATGGCTCCGGAACAAAGTACGTGCGGAATGTTTGGGATATGGCGCAGGCCGCTGGAAGCGAATCCGTCAACCATAATGGCCCTAAAATGTTGCGGGAGAAGAAACTGGCTCGCCAGTTTGGATTCGAACGACAGTTCACAGGGGGCTGGGAGGTCACCGCCACGAGTTCTGATGTGCCCAGCGTCTGATGGGCGGCCGACTGGATCCCCAATCCCCGGAGTTCACTTCTTGTACTCCATTTGTACTCCGTTAACGGGCTGTCGGGAGTACAGCGCTGAAACTAGGTGACCTGCATTCGCTTGAAATCGGCGCCGTAGACGCCATGTTCTGTGTTTTCGGTCGTGGCTCAATTTCCCAAGCTGGACGTCGCGGGTTCGAGTCCCGTCTCCCGTATGGTCCGGAAACCGGATCTGCATGAATCTGAGTTGGACAGACTGCCGCGGCGATCGAAGCCGAAGATAATGTCACTTCGACATGTCGAGATTCCTGGATCCGTTCCGGTTCGTGCTGATTGCGGTGGGAGGATGGCTGAATCAGCACCAGGTGCTCGTCACCGACTACCTGCTCGAAGAGAACCGCGTTCTTCGCGAGCAACTGGGCCAGAGACAACTGCGGTTCAATGGTGATCAGCGCCGTCTGGCAGTCAAGGCCAAAGGCCTGGGCAGAAAGGCGCTGGCCAAGCCCGGCGCGGTCGTCACCCCGGATACGCTGCTGGCTTGGCACCGCCGGCTCGTCGCGCAGAAGTACGACGGGAGCGGAAGGCGAGGACCGAAGCGACCGAGCACGGCCGGCGAGATCGAGGCGTTGGTTGTTCGGATGGCGCAAGAGAATCGCAGGTGGGGCTATGGGCGGATCCAAGGTGCGGTGTCCAATCTGGGGCACGAGATCGCTCGGAGCACGACTGCCGAAATACTGTCCCGGCACGGGATTGAGCCAGCGCCTGAGCGAGAGCGAAAGACAACGTGGAAGGAATTCCTCACGCAACATTGGGGCCTGATCGTGGCGGCGGATTTCTTTACGATTGAAGCTTGGACACGGCGTGGATTGCAGAGGCTCGTTGTGCTGTTCATGATCGGGCTGTCGACTCGGAAGGTGGAGATCGCCGGCATCGCGTCGAGCGTGAATGGTCTGTGGATGAACCAGATCGGGCGCAACCTGACAGACGCGGTCGAGGGGATTCTGAAAGGCATGCGCTATCTCATCCACGATAGTGACCCGCTGTTCACGGCGGAGTTCTTGAGCATGCTCGCCGATTCGGGTGTGGCCTCGGTGAAACTGCCGCCACGAAGTCCGAATCTGAACGCCCACGCGGAGCGGTTTGTGCGGAGCATCAAAGAGTCCTGCCTGGACCGAATGATCCTGTTCGGCGAAGGCTCTGTTCGCAAAGCGGCAGCCGAGTTCCTGGCGCACTATCACACTGAACGCAACCACCAGGGGCTGGAGAATCGACTCATCAGCCCCGATCCGGCGCACGCACTCGCGAAAGGCGAGATCGATCGGCACGAGAGGCTCGGCGGATTGCTGAACTACTACCACCGTGCAGCCGCATGACCACGAGCGGACCGCTTTGAGGAAGCTGGAATGGTCGCGGTGCGCACCGATCGAGAGGAGATCGCCTGCCGAGCCGCGACATTCTCGGCCAAGATGCCAACGAACCCCAAGCGCCAGCTGATCACGCGACCAAGTTGACCGCCTTTCGCCCCCGGACAGCCTTGATCGAATAACCGGACCAAACGGGATCGAAGTGGATGCCGACCCGGAATCGAGCATCCGCATTACCGTCTCGTTCCCCGATTGAAGTGTTACCAGAAATGGGTGGCCAAGACGCGTGGCGGCCCGGGCGTGCCGTCGATGATTCTCGTACCCAACACGAATTGGACGTTCTTGTGGCGCCAGTCCCTCGGAGCTGCCTGGAGCGCCACGCCCAGATACTCCGGCTCGGTGATGAATTCGCTCGCGGCGAGTGTGCCATATGTTTCGACGCCGGCCGCCGAAATCACGGTCTTTTCGGTGGCCGGGTCGAACACCCGCGTGACAATGGCATAATCCTCGGTCATTGCCCCACCCGCCGGCTGCGCCACCCTCCAGTTAGCGGCATTCGGATTGCGCCGGTCGTTGACGTAATGATAGGTGATCCCGCCGACGGTCCGACGGTCGAATTCGAAACGCAGCTCGGCGGTTACACGCAGTGACCACGGGTTGTTGAACGCCCCGATCGTCACCAGGGGCAGGTGCCGGAGCCGCGAGTAGTTCGTCTGCGACACCGACATCAGTTGGTAGGCGCGGCCCTTGGATTGAATCCATGATGCTACGCTGAAGGCCGAGATGGCATCCCGCGAGAACAGGTATTCAGGCGCGACCCATGCCAGCTCGTCGGCAGCGATCGATAAATTCGCGGTAGAGCGGTCAGGCGATGCCGGACCCCCAAGGAGGCGGTTCAACTCCTCGCTGCGCGGTCCAACAAAGCGGTACAGACGCGTGGGCTGGCCGATGCAGATCTGAATCGTTTTCCGGTCGCGGAACAGGGGTTCCCAGAAGGTCTCGAGTTCGGACGCAGGAGTACGACGTGCGCCCCAGAGAAATGCCGCTGTAGCTCCGAGCAACGTTAGGGTTGCGGCGGCGAAGGCCCACTTCAGGGCATGGCCGCGACCGGCCGCGCCTGGCTTCTGTGGTTCCGCGACGGGCGCCTCGACCGTAAATGCGGGCATGTAGGAGCCAATCGGCAGCTCGATCCGCAATTCGGCGGCGTGCTCCGGCTCGAGGTAGTACTGTGCCAGCCGCTTGCGGACTTCAATGGCCGCATTGCGGACAATCGGATCCTGCGCAGTATCGTATGCCGTTTCGCGGCCAAACACCGCTGCGCCGATGCACCTCTCCTTCAGGGAGTCCTGGTCCCCTCCGAGCGCCGCCTCCACCACAAACCGCAGCAGCGCCTGGCTGCGCTTGCTGTTCCGAAAGTGAAGACTCCCCAGGATCTTCGCCAACTGGGAGTGCACGGCGGCATGGTCGTGGCTCAGGGCGCCAGTGACGTGCCCGGCATCCGCATTCGGAGTTCGCACGATCCTTAAGCCTGCGTCGATTCTACCACACGTGGCTGTACCGTACTGCCGGCCGAACGCACTCTGCCCGCCCTGCAACATGTTGAAAGAGAAGCGCCAGGCTCCCACGTACTACGGTCCCGTACCGTAGGCGACCTTGTTCTGGCTGGCGATGGACTTCAGAATACAGACGCTCGATGGCGTGGGAAAACACGGGGCCGAATCCGAACATGGGGCGGGGAACCGGCCGCTCACCGTTCGGGCTGGCGCCAGTGCCAGGCCAAAACTTCAGGGAGATGAACAATGCAGCCAATGATGAGACGCTTTCTGTTATCTTTAGCCGTGCTGGTGGCCCTCTCCGCGATGCCTCTGTGCGCCCAGACCTACGGCGAGATCACGGGGCACATAACCGATAGCGCGGGCGGAGCCGCGCCGGGAACTCAGATTGCCTTAACCAACGTCGCAACTAACGCCGTTCGGACCACCGCCACGACGGATTCCGGGGACTACACGTTCCCCTCCGTCGCGCCCGGGTTCTACAACATCAAATTCGAACACGCCGGCTTCAAGACCGGCAGAATCGACAACTTCCAGGTACAGGTGCAGCAGACGGTCCGGATAGATTTCACCTTGCAGGTCGGGCAGATCACCGACTCGATCGAGGTATCGGCGTCTGCCGAGATGCTCCAGACCGAGAACAGCACGGTCGGCACGGTGGTTGACAACAAGAGCATCGTCGAACTGCCGCTGAACGGCCGCAACTACCTCGGTCTGGTCGCACTGTCGTCGAACGCGAACACGCTCTCCGCGGGTGTCGGCCAGGCATCCGCCCGGCAGGGCGGCGACCGCGCCGCGCAGTCCATTTCCGCCGGCGGCAACCGCGTCATGTTCGACTACTTCACCCTGGACGGCGTCGCCAACACCGACCCGGACTTCGCCACCTACGTCGTGCTGCCGTCCATCGACGCCATCCAGGAGTTCAAAGTCCAGACCGGAGTCTATCCGGCCGAGTTCGGCCACCAGGCCACCCAGATCAACGTGCTGACCAAGTCCGGCGGCAACGCCTACCACGGCGCGCTGTTCGAATTCGTCCGCAACGACAAGTTCGATGCCGTGCCATACTCCTTCACCTCCAACCACGCCCCCAATTCGCCCTTCAAATGGAACGACTACGGCTTCGAAGTCGACGGTCCGGTGCGGATTCCGAAGGTGTTCGACCTGCGCGACCGGCTGTTCTTCATGGCGAACGACGAGTGGAAGGCCCAGCGCCAGAATTCCCAGGGCACCTATTCCGTTCCGACCGCCGCCATGTTCGGCGGCGACTTCAGCGCCTGGCGCACGACGATCTACGATCCGACCACGGGCGTGAACGGCGCCACCAGAACGCCGTTCTCGAACAACACGATTCCCTCGAGCCGGATCGATCCCATCTCGAAGAAGTTCCTGAATTACTACGTCCCTTCCAACCTGGCGGGCTTTTCGAGCAACTACACCCAGATGAACTCCGCCCCCAACAACCGCGATGCGTTCACCTTGCGCCTGGATTTCGTCCAGTCGGCGAAATCGCAGTGGACGGGCCGGTATAGCTGGGGCGACGAGAACCAGTCGTCGACCGGCATCAGCATCACGGGCAGCAAGCTTGTCACCAACTACGAACAGTACCTGGGCACGAACACTTACACCTTGGGGCCCACGCTCGTGAACGAAGCGCGTTTCGGCTACACGCGGCTGAGCAATTCCGTGGGCACGTATTCGGCCTACAACGCCGATACCGTGGGCGGGCTGGGGATACCGAACCTCCAGTCCGGCGAACCGGTCACTTGGGGCGTCCCCAACGTCGTCTTCACGGGCGACGGCTTCGTGGGCATCGGCGACTCCACGGACGGTCCCTATTTCATCGACGACAACACGCTGCAACTCGTGGATAACGTTTCCTGGATCCACGGAAAACAGAGCCTCCGCTTTGGCTTCGAATACACCCGCCAGAACTTCAATCAGATCGGCAACCAGTTCTCCCGCGGCCAGTTTACGTTCCAGCCGAACGCCACTCAAAGTTCGAGCAAAACGGGAGGCGATGCCTTCGCCGATTTCCTGTTGGGCGACTTGTACCAGTCGGCGGTGGCCGTGGCTTTGGCCAGCGCCAAGTTCCAGCGGAACGCGGAGGCGGTCTTCATGGACGACACCTGGAAGCTGACGCCGAAACTGACGCTGAGCCTTGGCCTGCGCTGGGAGTTGACGCCGCCGTGGACCGACACTATGAACAACTTTTTCTCGGTATACGTACCGCGCATCTATGCGGTATCGCAGGCGCCCGCGTCCGACACTCCGTTCATGATCCGGCAAGGCAATTGCAGCGACCCGTATGCCGGGCCTCCACCGCTGAGCATTCGCTGGACCACGGTGAGTGCGAAGTGCAGCAACGGGCTGTTGCCCAACCAGTTGATGAACACGTCGTACCGGGATTTCGCTCCCCGTCTTGGAATCGCTTACTCGCCGAACGCCAAGACGGTGGTCCGCGCCGGCGCCGGCGTCTTCTATAACCAGGACATCAGCAACATGTACTTCGACCTGGCCCGTAACATCGGCGGCCGCGTTACTTTCACATCGGATACCGCCACGCCCAATCTGTTCTATAGCAATGCCGCGCCGGGCTCGAGCGGCGCGACCGCCAACGTGCCGTCTCCTTTCGTCTTTTCCATGTCGACGGATCACCGCACCAGCTATATCATGCAGTTCCTTGTCAACGTCCAGCGGCAGTTGACCCGCGACTGGGCGGTTGAAGCCGGATACCTGGGCGGCTTGAGCCGGCACTTGCAGGGCTACCTGGACGTCAACCAAGCCATTCCCGGCACGGTCGGCAGCGCCAACTCGCGGATGCCATACCCCAGTTTCAGCAATATCGGGCTGGTGTCGGACGGCGCCACCGGCAATTACAACGCGCTCAGCCTCAAGGTGACCCGGCGATTCAGCCAGGGCATCAGCGTGGTCGGTTCCTATACTTGGTCGAAGGCCCTCGACACGACCAGCGGAATCCGGAACCAGGGCTACGACTCGGTCTACCCGCAGAACAGCTATTGCGTGTCCTGCGAACGCGGCCGTTCCTCGTTCGACACGCATCACCGGCTGGTGACTTCGGTGCTTTACGATTTGCCGGTCGGCAAGGGCAAGGCGCTGGGCATAGCCAACCCGATCGCGAACGCGATCGTCGGCGGCTGGCAAATGGGCGGCATCCTGACTTTGCAGAGCGGCATGCCCGGGTACCTGACGATCGGCGGCGTGGACAACGCCAGTACGGCCGAGGGCGGCTACGACCGCCCCAACGCGACGGGCATCAGCCCCTATCTCGACAACCCCACCCCCTCGCGGTACTGGAACCTGGACGCATTTGTCGAGGCTCCTCCGGGCCAGTTTGGCAATGCGGGGCGCAATGCCATCGTCGGTCCGGGAATCGTCGCTTTCGACGCGGAAGTGCACAAGCAGTTCCACATTCCGCGCACGGAGCGCCACACGCTCCAGTTCCGGTTTGAGGCCTTCAACGTCCTCAACCACCCGAACTGGGGGATGCCGAGCCTCAACGTTCTGTCGGGAGCCGCGCGGTCCGGATTGGCCAGCACGGCCGCCCATCAGAACTTCGGAGTGGTCAGTTCCACTTCCACGGCCATGCGCCAAGTCCAGTTGGGTCTGAAGTACTCGTTCTGATCCGGAGCGCGCTTTCGGAAGCGGGTAAGTTACTGGAATCGCGCTGGAATAGGTGCGGGTCTCGCGGGCGCCCGCGGACCCGCACTTGGAGTTTCCGGCCCGGCCCGGGTGGAAGCAGTTCCCTCTGGAAGAGGCGAAGAATATGGGGTACAGGCACGTTCCGGCATTCCTCTCGATTCTCTTGTGGCTGTCCAGCCAAGTGTATGCGCAGGCTCGCTACTACCTGCTGCTCCGGGGGGGCCATGTAATCGACCCCAAGAACGGGATCAGCGCCGTTCGGGACGTCGCCATTCAGGGCGGCAAGATCGCGGCCGTCGCGCCGCATCTCGATTCCAAGGACGCGATCAAGACCGTCAATGCCGCCGGTCTCTACGTGACGCCCGGACTGGTCGATATCCACGTCCACGTGTATGCCGGAACCGGCGAGCGGAATTCCTACGCGGGCGATAACAGCGTTTACCCGGACGGCTTCACGTTGCGCACTGGAGTGACCACCGTGGCCGACGCGGGCTGCGCCGGCTGGCGCAATTTCGAGGACTTCAAGAGCCGCGTGATCGACCGTTCGCGAACACGCGTGCTGGCGTTTCTGAATATCGTCGGGGCGGGGATGCGAGGCCCCGCGTTCGAAAACAACCTGGAAGATATACAGGTCGCGCCCGCCGCGGACACGGCGCTCAAGCACAAGGGCCTGATCGTGGGCTTCAAGCTCGCGCACTACGCCGGACCGGGATGGGCGGCCGTGGAGCGCGCGGTGGAAGCGGGGACCAAGGCCAATATCCCCGTGATGGTCGATTTCGGCGATAAGCGTCCAGAGCGGCCCTCAAGCGTCCTCTGGACCCAGAAGCTGCGGCCCGGCGACATCTACACGCACTGCTATTCCGGCCTGCGCGACGAATTGGGTGCGGACGGGCGCGTGAATCCGGCCATGATCGCGGGGCGCGAGCGCGGCGTGATCTTTGACGTGGGCCACGGCGGCGGCAGCTTCGCCTGGCGCGTGGCCGTGCCGGCCATCCAGCAAGGCTTCCTCCCCGATTCGATCTCCACCGACCTCCACATCGCCAGCATGAACGCCGGCATGAAAGACATGCTGAACCTTATGAGCAAGTTCCTGGCGCTGGGCCTCTCGATGGATGACGTGATTCTCCGCTCCACCTGGAACCCGACCAGGGAGATTCATCATGAAGAGCTCGGCAATCTCTCGGTGGGATCTCCCGCCGATGTCGCGGTGCTGCGCCTGGAGACGGGCCACTTCGGATTCACCGACATGTACGGAGCGCGGCTCGACGGCTCCCGCAAACTGATCTGCGAGCTGACGGTTCGCAATGGCAAGGTGGTATACGATTTGAACGGCATTTCGCGGCCCGAGTGGAGCACGCTGCCGCCGGACTACACGGCGGTGGGCGATGCGGCCTGGGACGCGCTCAATCCGGCGCCGGTGCGGCACAGGGCGGCCGCCAAACAATGAGGCCTTCACCGCTCAGCGCGCGGGTCATCTTCCCCAGAAGGTACGAGGCCACGGAACCTTGCGCCATCGAGCCCACGGTCGATCTCCGCAATGCCGGAGGGGCTGATCTTCGCGATCGATTGAAGCGAGCTTCTAGGTCTCGGCGGGGAGTCGGCGGAGATTCTGCTGAACCGTCGCCACAAGGGTTTTAGCGATCTCCGCAAACAGGACGACGAGCCGGTACCGTGAAGGGTTCCACCGGAGCTACAAGCGGATGGCAGGCAAGAAGTTGACGGCAGGAGGGGCGCTCGCGAGTTCGAGCGGTCAACTGGAGTTGCCCGCAAGCTACAGAATCGGAAAGGCGATTTAGATTGGCTCGCCAGTTTGGATTCGAACGAAAGTTGACGGGAGGCTGGGACGTCGCTGTCTGGCTGTGGTTGAATCCTGTCCGAGGAGTTAGCTCGATAGAGGGCTCACGACTAGCCCACAAGTTCGATCATCCAACCTCTGAATCGCAGGCGACTCGATCCGCGATCCCCCGCGGTCCCCCTTGTACTCCATTTGTACTCCGTTAACGGGCTGCTGGGAGTACAGCGCTGGAACTATGTGGTTTGCATTCGCTTGAAATCGGCATCGTGGACGCCATGTCCTGTATTTTCAATCGAGACTCAATTTCCCAAGCTGGTCCCGCGGGTTCGAGTCCCGTCGCCCGCTCCATAAAATCAACAACTTAGGAACACCGGCCAAGACCGTCACTCCATTAGTGGACCAGAACCGACTGTTCGAGCTTCGCCGCCTCAGCCCGTTTCTCCAGGCTGACCTGGGTGTAGACATCCAGCGCGACGTCCACCCCGTGGCCGCGCTGATCCGCCGCGACCCTCGGATCGATGCCCGCCTCGTGCCCCAGGCTCGCGTGAGTCCGGCGCATCACCTGGAAGCTGGCCCACTCCAGTCCGACTGCCTTCAGCTTGGGCTGCATGTGCAAATACCAGACGTTGTCCATCCAGAGCGGCTGGTCGGGGTTCTCTGAGGGGAACGCCCAGGCGTCAGGCCGGGTGTCCACGGCGAGCTCCAGCCAGTTCCTCAGCGCTTCGGCCGTCGTGGGCGGCAACGCAACCGTCCGCTTCGAACGGTCTGTCCTCGGCGCATCGATGTTGCCCCGGTACAGCCGCTCCTTGACGGTGACGCTGGAGCAGTCGGGCGCGACACTGCCACGCCGCAGCGCCAGGATCTCCCCCGGTCACATGCCGGCGAAGATCGCCAGCCGATCGATCACCTGCTCCCGGAAGTCGAGAACAGAGACGTGAAGTTCAACCTCCCTTCGTGTCATGACTCGTCCAACGCCTCGCTCCGCCTGCTTTGGAGTGTAGCGCGCGGCCGTCGGGTCGCGGTCAATCACGCCCTCGGCATGAGCCATCGCGAGGATGGACCGGAGGTCCCACCGCAGGCGATCCACCACGCTGAACGACAGCCCGGCAGCGGCCTTCTGATCGAGGAACGCCTGCAGCCGCTTCAGACTGAGATCCCTGAGTGCGCACTTCCCGAACTCAGAGACCAGGTGGAACTCCATCCGCGGCTCGTTGGTGATGCGCGTCGAGAGCTTCCACTTGCCGCGATAGAACGGCAGGTAGACGCCCTCCAGGAATTCGCCCCATGTCAGGTCTGCCCTCAGCCTGTCCGCCGAGCGCACGTTGATCTCCTGCATTCGCTTGTCGCGCTCGGTCTCGGAGCCGCTCTTCGTCATCTCCGAGCAGCGACCCAGCGTCACGTAACGCCGGCAATCGCCTTCCCGGTACAGCAGTACCCACATCCTGACCCGTCCGTGTTTCCGAACCTGCAAACTACCCTGCTGGTAACGCCTCCTTCGCATGATTCTCCTTTCATGCGTCGTCGGCGCTGAATCCTGGCAGTTCGATAGTATCACGGGCGTGCCGAAGTCGATTCCACGGTTTCCATCCATTTGAGGAGGGAGGTCCGGCGAATCAGTTTCCGTCGACCGACGACCAGGTGCGCGATCACCGGGACGCCTGTGACTTCACCGTTCAGGACATTGCAGAGGTGGGCCTTCGAACATCGTAGGACTTCCGCGGCCTCTTCTCCCTTCGCCGTACCGAGCGACGATCTCTTTAGGCTCGTGCTCGCGCCAACTACGGCCCAACGAATGGGCTTGATTGACCGAAGGCTCTGAGACCATGTAATTGGCCACTAGACTAGACATCCGTTTCACGACGGAGGGCGACATCCTGTACGCAACCGCGCTCGACTGGCCCGAGGACCGCAGGCTGACGATCAAGGCCCTGGCTCAGGGCAGAACCGAGTATCCGAAGCCGATCGGACAGGTTGAGCTGCTTGGCAACCTGGGGCCGTTGCCATTCAGCCGCGAGGCGAACGGGCTCGTCCTCACGCTCCCGCCCGAGTGAGTATGCGTACGTTCTGAAGATCCAGCCCGAATGAGCGTGACCAGCAAGCCGGATGGGCTACGATGGTAACTCCAGTTCGTAGACGTTGACACTGATGCGGGGGGCGGAAACCCTCGTTGGCATCGGCGCCAGCTTGGATTCGACGCGATTTCCCAATCATCTCCGAGGAGTTCTCAACATGATCCGATACGCACCATTCGGCGCGCTCACGTGGCTATTGATCGCGCCTCTGGCGCCCGCGCAGCAGAAGCAGGCGAGCACAACTGTCGCCAACCGCATCGTACTGGGGCGGCTCGCAAACGGCGCCGCCGTCACGTTTGTCCACGCCGGCTCCGGAGATTGGGGTATCGAAATCTCCGCCGCCGCCGCTCCACCCCTGAGGCAACAGAAACCTGCGCAAATCGAAGTCTATCGGGGCGAGGAGAACGTGTGTCAGCTTGCCGCCGGCTACCAGTCCGTGCGAAAGGAAGCCGGCGCGGTTGTCGCGAAGGCAAAGGTGGCGGGCGGAGGCGAGGCGGCGTTTGCCGTCGAGGACCGGTGGGAGATCTCGGGCGCCGTGTTGTCGCTCAGCCGAAAGGTGAGCGTGACCGGCGCGGAGGACAACGCCGGGTTCTATTCGGCGATCCGGCTTTCGACCGCGCCCACCCTCACGTGGCTGGACGCGGATTACCTCGCTCCGGGCCTGCTCTACGGCGATCCGTCGTACGACGGCGACAGCTCACCCGGAGGTGTTCTGAACTATCGCGCCAAACGCTTTGAGATACGGGAGGACCTTCTGTCCGCGCCGCTGTTCGCGCTCTCATTCCGGGACGGGAACTGGGCGTCGGTGTTGGACCTCGCGCCGCGCGGCGACACCACCTGGGCTGAGACCACCGCCCCCGCGGCCACACCGGTGATCGACGAGCGCATTCAGTTCGGAGCGCTGGGCGCGCGCGAAGTTCCCGAGGGCCGGGTCGAGTTCGGCTTCTGGCTGCCGGGCACGACCAACGAATTCACGGGCGGTTCTGGAACCAAACCGGCTCCAGTGGTGCGGCGCCGTTATCATCCCGTCAAAGCGGGGTTCTCGCAGAGCTACCAGGTGGGGTTCCGCTTCGGGCAGGGCGCGTCGTTCCGCGGCATGGCCCGCGACGCGTGGCGCTGGGCGTGGGAGACCCTGAAGCCGCAGGTGAGGCGCGTGGACGTAGAGGTTGCCCGCCGCGCGCTGATCGATCACCTGGCGGACCACGTCCTCACCGTGGAGGACCGGGCCGGCGTTCCCTTCCTCTTCGATGCCGTCACGGGAAGGCCCGGCTCGTACCGCAGTCCGCTTCTGTTTCGCCCGGGCGGCCAGAACCGCCCGGCCCGGCCGGCCAACGCTCCGCCCATGCGCAACGAGCTGCCCCAGGCGCGCGCCGAGGAGTTGGCGAAGTGGGCCCGCGGCCTGGGCATCGATCTCGACCCCCAGGCACATGAGTTGGAGCTGTGGCCGAAGGTCATCATGGGTTTCTGTTCCAAGGGCATCGAGGTGGCGGACCAGTTGCTGCGGGAAGCGGACCGTGACCCGAGCCCGCGTGGTCAAAGGATGAGGAAGTCCGGCCTGGCGATCATCGCCAGTTTCATTCGCCTGGTGCCGATGTCGCCTCCCGCCGGGGAAGGCTTCAACCTGTGGACGGGCAAGCCGGACTGCGGCGCCGCGGGCATCTTCACCCTCAGGGCACCATCGGAAGGCATGCGCACCTTGGTGGACGCGTATCGCCGCGAGAAGCGGCAGGGGCGCGAACACCCGGAATGGCTGCGCTGGTGCCTGCAATTCGCGGACTGGATGTTGCCGCAGCAGCGGGAAGACGGGTCCTTCCCCAGGAGTTGGAACGCGGGGACGGGAGAGGTGAGAGAGGCCTCGGGAACCAGCAGCTACAACCCCGTGCCGCTGCTGGTGAGGCTGAGCGAGGAGACGGGGCAGAAGCGGTACCTCGACTCGGCGATTCGCGCCGCGGACTACGTCTGGGCAGACTATGGCAGCCGCGGCGTGTTCGTCGGCGGCGCAACCGACAATCCGAACATCGTCGACAAAGAGGCCGGCATGTTGGCCCTGGAGACCTTCCTGGCTCTATACGATGCCACCAAGGAACCCAAGTGGCTGGAGCGCGCCAAGGCGGCGGGCAATTACGCCGAAAGCTGGATCTGGATCTGGAACGTACCGATGCCGCTGGACATCAAGGATTCCGATCTGCCCTGGAAGCGCGGCGTGCCCACCGTGGGCGTGCAGGGCATTACGGCGCGCGTGGCCGGCGGTGTGGACCAGTACCTGGCCTGGGCCGTGCCGTCCTACGCCAAGTTGTATAAATACACAAAGGACGAGCACTACCTGGATGTCGCGCGCGTCCTCCTGCACGGCACCAAGGCCATGCTGGCGCGGCCGGGACGCACGTACGACTTGCTGGGACCCGGCTGGCAGCAGGAACACTGGCGGATGGGACCGGGCGGCAGAGGCTTTGGAGCCCACCGTACCTGGCTGCCGTGGGTTTCCGTCAATCACCTGCACGGCATCACCGGCCTGGAAGAGCTCGATCCGGCCCTGTATCGACAACTGGCCAGGGGGAATTGAAGTCCGTCGTAACCACGCGCTACTGGCCGCGCCGCGGAGACCCTTCTCTCGATGAGGATCCGCGTGTTGGGGGCGCAATCGGCGGGCGCTCGAGATGCGCGCCAGCAAGCGCGCCGCGGCGCCTGCTGGCGCTGTCGCCGCCCGGGCCTACGGTCTCCCGCTAACTAGCCAAGGAGGATCTTGCGCACCTCGCCTTCGGGATCGTCCACCATGCGGCATTGATTGTCGAACACCATCGTGGGGCAGCGAACCGGATCAGTCGGCGTCCAGGTTAAGCCGGGCTGGCTGGGATTGCCCGTACGGGCGAAATTGGCCCACGCGGTGGCCATGGTCTTCGCCAGCTTCTGCGCCTCCGGCGTGTGGCCCGTGCCTTGTTCACAGCGCTTCGTGTTGTCGAAGCAGAAGGCGAGCTCGGCTGTGTGCCAGGCGCCCGCATCCTCCAGCATCGGCGATTGCCATGTGAGGTAATACGCGAAAACCGGCGCGCCCTTCTGGTCGTACTTCAGCTTGGCCATGCGCGTGACGTTGTTGCGCACCAGAAGGCCGCTCACGCCGTAGGACAGCGTTCGGATGCTCTTCTCCGGGTGCGCCTTCTTCATGGCGGCGATCAGCGCGGTCGCCTTGGCTTCGCCCAGGACGCCGGCGAGCGTGGCATGCCACTCCGCCTCGGTCGGCCGGGAAGACATCCGATTGCCTTCTTCGCTGACCGAGCCGATCAACATCGGCACGTTCTTCGAAATTTCAGGAGCGACGTCCTGGAAGGAGCGCACCGTGACCACGCGGCCATCGAGGGTGGGTCCCATGCCGACGCGCGGCGTGGGCCCCGCCGGCGAGCCCATCCCGAGGCCCCGCTGCATCGGCGGATTGATCTTGGCGATGGCGGCACTTGCGGCCGCGATCAGTTTGGACCACTCCATCTTCTGCAGTGCGCCGATATCGTTCGGTCCCAGCCCCAACTCCACCATGATCTGTTTTGCCAGCGCCCTGGACTGCTCGCCGCTGGGAGGATTGCCGCCGCCGCCCGACTGCACCGAAGCCCGGTGGAACAGCCCCGCCGCGGACGGCATGCCCATCAGGCAGGTTACCTTGGAGCCGCCGCCCGACTGTCCGTAGATCATGACCTTGTCGGGATCGCCGCCGAAATTGGCGATGTTGTCGCGGACCCAGCGAAGCGCTGCCACCAGGTCGGTCATTCCGACGTTCACCGAATCGGCATACGCCGGCCCGCCGATCTCGGATACGTCGAAGAATCCCAGCACGTTGAGGCGGTGATTGACCGTCACGGAGACGACATCGTGATGCCGCGCCATTTGCGCGCCTTCCTGCGAAGGCAGTTCGTAGGACGAGCCGAAGAAGAAGCCGCCGCCATGGAAATAGACCATCACCGCCCGCTTGCCGGTCAGGCTGGGCGTCCAGACGTTCAGCTTGAGCATGTCTTCGCTCATATAGCCGTCGTCCCAATCCTGCAGGAACGATTGCTCGATCGCCGTGTAGTCATGCAGGCGCTGCGTGCAGTTGGCGCCGTAGATCAGGGCGGGATACTCGCCTTGCCACGGCTTTGGCGGTTTAGCCGGAAGCCAGCGGTTTTCACCACTCGTGTCCTGACCATACGGAATCCCCTTGAAGGTGAAGACGCCGCCATCCAGAAACCCGCGCACTTTGCCATACTGCGTGTTCGCGATCGCGGAGCGCGGTGTGGAGCAATTCCCCGGCTCCTGGTGCGCGGCGGTCTTGGTGCTGTCGGCCGCATTGGCTGTGGCGGCTACGGCGGCTCCAATACCCGCTCTGGCGGGAAACCGCAGCGCCTGACGGCGACTGAACTTGATGCGATCTTCAGAATTTGAACTGGACATTGCGTCTCCTATTGCTGTAGTCGGCGGAGGATCTCCCAACACCGGAGGCGCGCCCCGGTGAGTTGATTTTACCTCAGGCGACTCGGACCTGAACCGCCGGCGCCGGACCGGGCCGGGAGCGGCTGGGGCGGTATCCGAAGCAGTCGGTGGCCGAAGGGGATTACAGCAACCGGGAGGCGGTGGTGGGCGCCGCTGAGCGGGGCGTGGACTACTGCGGCGGTTGGACGGCCTCGCCGGAGGCGTGGGCTACGGGAGTGGTCCGTGTGCGGCGGGTTCTCCGCCGAATCACCGCCCGGACCGGACGGAAACGTCCGCCATAGGCCCCATTCGGTCGGCGATTTGGTGGTACTCTGTAACCGTTTGCCGGAGACGCGTCTCCGAAATCGCGGCAGGCGGCTGTACAGCGCGGCCCCGCAGTACCGATCGTGGCGGCGATCACTCCCGCACGCCCCAAGAGCGGCGTACGGACGATCAGCCGGCTATGCCAGGCCAACAGAGTCTCGGGCGTAACGATGGTGCCCAGATCGGCAAGCATACGGCCGCCCAGCCCCTTGGCCTTGACCGCTAACCGGCTGGGTTGATCATCGGTGAGGCGCAGTCGCTTTTCGCCCAGTTGCTCGCGAAGGACACAGTCGCGATCGGCAGGAACCGGAACGGGTCCAAGAACCTCGTCATGCTGAAGTCACACTATGTCAAGCGGCCGAACCCGAGTGTAGCGCCGCATCTCCCGCAGACCCGGAGTGCTGCTACACTCGGACGTGGCCACTACCGCCATCTGGGGCCGCGTGCTCATGCAGCTCTACCAGAACATGACCATGAAGATCCGGCAGTCGGCCTCGCCGCTCACCTGCATCCGGACAATCCTTGCCGCCCGGATTCGATCCAACAAATCCAACAGCGGAGAATATCGACTCATGAATCAGTTCAACTTCCCACGCGTTACCGTCTCGGTAATGACCAATCTCATGAAAACAACCTGCTCCATCCTCTTCGTTCTCACCGCGGTCACCGCGGTGGCCCAAACGCCGGCGTCCAGCCAGCCCGTGAGCGCCAGCATCGATGCCTCGAGAACCGGTCCGGCCATTTCTCCTTATGTCTACGGCCAGTTTGTCGAGCACGCCGGCAGCCTGGTATACGCCGGTCTCTGGAGCGAGATGCTCGATGACCGCAAGTTCTTCTACCCCGTCGGACCGGCGCCCGCGAGCGCTCCCGACACCGGCCGGCGAGGAGCCGGTGGGCCCTTCGGCAGGCGCGTCGGCCCCGGACGGTGGAATCCCGTCGGTCCGGCCGATTCGGTCGTGATGGACACGAAGAATCCCTTCGCCGGCGATCACACACCGCTGGTCAAACTGGCCGGCTCCGAGCCTCGTGGCATACGGCAGACCGGCCTCAACTTCGTCCAAAACGCCACCTACAATGGCCGGATTCAGTTGGCCGGCGATCCGGCGGCGAAGGTCTCCATCAGCATCGTCTATGATGAAGGCGGCGCGCGGCAGACTGTCGCCCTCGGCAAGCTGACCGCGGCGTACAAGAAGTTCGCCTTCTCTTTCAAGGCGGAGAAGTCGGGCAAGGCGCAACTGGAAATCAGCGGCGCCGGAGCCGGTTCCTTCCACGTCGGCGCGGTCTCCCTCATGAACGCCGATAACATCAACGGTTTCCGTCCCGACACCATCGCCGCGCTCAAGAGCCTTCGCTCCGGCGTTTACCGCTTCCCCGGCGGCAACTACGTTTCCGCGTTTGAATGGCGCAACGCCATCGGCGACCCCGACAAGCGCCCGCCGGAAGTGGATCCGGTCTGGCGCACCCTGCAATCCAACGACGTCGGCACGGAGGAGTTCATGATCATGTGCAAGCTCCTCGGCGTGGAAGCCTATATCACCGTCAATTCGGGCCTCGGCGATGCGTGGTCCGCCGCGCAATACGTCGAATACGTCAATGGCGCCGCCACCACTCCGATGGGCAAACGGCGCGCCGCCAACGGCCATCCCGAGCCGTATCACGTCAAGTTCTGGGGCATCGGCAACGAGATGTGGGGCGCCTACCAGTATGGCTACATGCCGTTCGAGCACTACGCACACAAGCACAACCTGTTCGCCAAGGCCATGAAGAAGGTGGATCCCTCCATCGTCCTGATCGCCAGCGGCGCGATGCCGGACACCATGACCGGCTCCAAGGAAGCTCTCAAGCTCGGTCCCGACCTGGTTCCGGCCATTCTCGCTCCGGGAGACTGGACCGGCAACTTGCTCAAGAAGTGTTTCGACAACATCGACCTGATCAGCGAGCACTACTACAACTACGGCAACACGCACTTCAGCATCGCCGCAGGCAAGCAGGTGCCGAACGATCCCAAGGAGCCGATTACGGACTGGATGCGCCGCCCCGCCAACCACGTCCGCATCAAATATGAGCAGTACAAGGAATACGAGAAAGTGATTCCGGAACTCGTCGCCCATCCCAAGCCAATCAACATGGACGAATGGGCCTACACCGGCAACAACCGCTATCCCACCTACCCGGCCTACGCCTGGGTCTTCCATGAGATGTTCCGCTACCCCGACATCTTCCAGATGGCGGGCCACACCTTCGCGACCTCACTGCTTGCCCGCAATGAAACGCCTGCGACGCTGAACGCCAACGGCCTGGTCTTCAAGATCTACCGCGATCACTTTGGCTCCATCCCGGTCGAGGTTTCCGGCAATTCGCCCCAGCCCAAGGTCACCGACCCGGTCGGCGGCGAGCAACCCGCGGTCAACGCCGGCAGCGCCACGTTCCCTGTGGACGTGGTTTCCGCCTGGACCGCGGACCGTCGCACCCTCACCGTGGCCGTTCTGAATCCCACGGATGTCGATCAATCCTTGAAGCTCAGCATCGCGGGCACCGCGCTGACCGGCAAAGGCACCCTGTGGCGGCTTGCGCCCACCGGCAGCGACATCCAGAAACCCGGCATCACCAGTTCGCCCGTTGATTCCATCCCCGATTCACTTACCGTGCCGCGTTACAGCATCAACATCTACGAGCTTGCGGCGAAGCAATGAGGTGAATCGATTAAGGTGGGTATCTGCCTCCAGTCTGTAGCATGTGAACCTGGCGGCACAAACCGCGTCGCGCTATGGCATCGCCGCGGGCGCGACCGGTCCAGCGGCACAATCGCAGTCGCGGAAGAAGCGTATACCCGGATGTGGGCCCGAGGATTGGATGGAGCAAAACGCATGAAGAAGCTGATTGTATTCTCGACTTTCTGCTGCCTGCAAGGAGTGGAACTGCGGGTTGACGTCACACCGGCCGGCATGAAAGGCAGCCCGAACGCGTAAGGTCCGGAAACTGGATCCGTCCGGATCTGCGACCCTTAGCCGCCGCCGCCCGGAGGCCGCGATAGTGGACGCACTAGAGATGGCGAACACGCATCTTAAGTCCCGTGCGATGGACACACGACAAGGGGGCTCGCCATGGCGGGGCGAGTGCGGTCAAAACTAGTGTAGTGCGTCAAGCAGATTGACCTTTAAGCAGTACCGCCCTGGCCCGCTTGACCTTCTCCAGGATATCGTTGGCGGAGGCAGTCCAGATGAAGGGCTTCGGGGCTTCATTGTGGCGATCGACATACTCATCGATCGCGTTGATCAGCTCTTCGACGTCGCGAGAGACGCCGCGACGGATTCGGTTCTCGGTCAGGTCGCGGAAGAATTGCTCGACCATGTTGAGCCAGGAAGCGCTGGTGGGCGTGAAGTGGACATGGAAGCGGGGATGGCGGGCCAACCAGCGCTGGACTTTTGGGGTGCTTGTGGGTGGCGTGAAGCCATTCCTTGTGGCGACGCCTCTCCTGGCACAGGCTGATCACCTGCCCGGAGAGCGTGTCGAGTGCGGCAAACAGGGTGGTGGTCCCGTTTCGCTTGTAGTGGTGCGTCATAGTGCTACCGCTCCCGCGCTTCAGCGGCAAGCCGGGTTGTGTGCGGTCGAGGGCTTGGATCCGGCTCTTTTCGTCCGCGCACAGTACGGTTCAGGTACAAGCCCACGATGGCCTCCAACTTCTCGGCAAACTGTGGGTCATTGCCGATCTTGAAGCTCTCCACCAAGTGGGGCTTCAAGCCGTGGGCATGCCAGATGCGGCGCACGCTGGCTTCGCTCACTCCGGCCGCAGCCGCCATCAACCGCGTGCTCCAGTGGGTACTGTTTGCAGGGCTCTCCTGGGTCGTCTTGCGCACGATGGTGCTGACCTGATCGGCTGTGATCGAGTGCGGGCGCCCAGGGCGCGACGCGTCCTTGGCCAATCCAGGCAGTCCCTTCTTGAGGAAGCGGGCCCGCCAGCGTGCAGCTTTCTTCGGCGTAGTTCCCAGGGTGGCGGCAATCTGGCGGTCCTGCTTGCCGGCCGCCGCCATCAGCACGATGCGCGAGCGCTCGACCAGCCGCGCTGGCAGACTCCGTGCACGCGCATTGGCCTCCAATTCCTGGCACTGCTCTGGGGTGAGGGTGATAGCCCGGGCAACCCGCATGTGTCGGCCTCCATTATTGTAAGATGGAGGCTGCTCGATAAAGGTCACTACTTATGACGCACTACACTAGATCTCGAGCTTGCCGTCGTACACCATGTTCTTCAGCTTGAAGGAGCGCCGAACGGGGCTGGCGAGATCAGGCAATCTCACCTGCACCTCGACCTCTCCGTCCTGCACGGCGACCGGATGGCCCTCACGCGGAAAGAAGAGCACGACCATCCCGTTCTCCACCCGCACCTGGACCGGCCCGAACGGCTCCTTCCCCTTCACCCGCAGCGCGGACTTCTCTTTGACGGTCTGAACGTCCCCGGGCGGGTGGCGCAGTCCGGCGAGGGCCACGACGTAGTACGGATCGGGCGCGGAGAGTACCTTGGCCGCCTCGGGGGAGTTTCCCACCTCGTTGCCGTACCGCGCGCGCATCAGCGCTTGCCGGACCGGCAGCGCGCTCACAAAACGCACCACGAGGCGCACCGTGGGCGCGCCGCCGGGCCCCGCCACGCCCCCCATTCCGGCAGCGCCTCCGCCCCGCCCGTCCATGCCTCCTCCGCCACTCCCTGGGCTCGAGCCGACCCCGGGCACCGGGCTGCTGCTGCGCGCCTCTTCGCCGGATCTGCGTGGGCCGCCGGCCGTTGCGAGCGCGCCTATCAGGATCTCCACCTCCCGGGCCCAGGGCGAGTCGTTCAGGACCCTCTGGACGTCTGTCTCGTCCCAGGCGGTATACGCCTTCTTCTGCCAGGAATCGGCTGCGAGGAGCATGACCGCTCCGGCGCCGCACAGGACAACGACGGCGAAGACCAGGTTTTTCATCGTTCGCGAAACCTCACCTGAGCATAGCCTTCAAACACGGCCGGCGCAAGCGCTCGTTTGGCGTTCCTGGGGCGGGACCTCAGAACCGGCAACGACGTTCGTGGCCGCGCACCCGCAATCCGGACGCAGCCGGAGGAGATGGCAGGCGCGCGAGCCTACACTTTCAATTCCCAGCCCTTCCTGAGATACGGCTTGAGCAGCCGGTTCGCTTCCTCGCTGTTGCGGAAGCGCCGTCTGTTCGCGTCCCAGAGGAGCTTCCCGGGAACCCGGAGCGCGATCGCGCCCAACGCGAGCCACTCGATGTATTCCGCGGCGACGGCGAAGTCCGAAACGCCCGGGGCTCCGCCTTTGCAGGCGCGAATCCAGTCCTGCTGGTGATTGACGCCGCGTTGCAGCACTTGCGGGGGCAGCTTGTATTCGGCCCAGCGCGACGCGGGGAGCAGCCACACGCCCTCACCGCGAGCGCTGGTGGCCATGTAGCCCTTCGATCCGACAAATACGGCGCCGTTGCCGGGCGCGCGCAATTTGGGATCCTGCGAAACGCCGGGAGGAAAACCGCGTCGGCCCGGAAAGCGCGGAGGGCGGCCCTGCTGCGCGATCGGCTTGCCATCCACCGTCAGTTGTGTGCTGACCAGCATCGTGCCGTCGCCGCTGTCAACGAAAGGCCGGCCCCTCTCGGTCAGATTGTTCATCGGCGGAAAGAGCCGCTCGCCTTCGGCCATGCCTGGCGGATCCTGGAAGTCGCCGCGCATGTTCTGGTACGTGTGCACGGTGATAGGGGGCATGCTGCCGCGCGCTGGAAACTCGAAGACGATGTGCGCGCGCAACGGCCACAGCCATTGGCTCTTGCCTTCGACGAACACGCACTCCACGCTCGTCGGGCTGACCTTGCCGAGTTGGAGCGCCAGGTGAGCGGGTCCGAGATTGTGCACCAGCCAGTCGCCCAGCGATCCGCCCGGGGAGAAGTCGATGAACGCGCGCCACTGATTCGTTATCAGTGGATTGAATGCCCGCGGCGCCGCGCAGCCCAGCCAGAGGTCCCAATCGAGCGTCGGCGGGACGGGTGTCGCCTCGGGGCCGGTCGCCGGGATCTTCGGCTGTCCGCCGTAGATCATACCGGTCCAGGCATGCAGTTCCTGGACGTCGCCGATCTCACCGGACCACACGATCTCGCAGGCGGTCTTGGTGCCCTCATGGCTCCACCCCTGGTTGCCCATCTGGGTTGCGACTTTGTGCTTTGCGGCCGCCTCGGCCATCAGCTGTGCTTCCCACGCCGTCCGGGTCAGCGGCTTTTCGCAGTACACATGCTTGCCCTGCTGCATGGCGAGCAGCGCCACGGGTGTGTGCATATGATCGGGAGTCGCGATCATCACCGCATCGATGTTCTTGCCCTCCGCATCGAACATCTTGCGGTAGTCTTTGTACTTCTTGGCGCCGGGGTATTGGGCAAAGCCTCTGGCGGCGCGGGCTTCATCGACGTCGCACAGCGCGACGATGTTCTCCGTGGCGGCGGCGCCGAACAGAATCGCGGGACCACGAATACCCACGCCGACGGCTGCGATATTGAGCTTCTCGTTCGGCGACGTGTAGCCCAGCGCCGAAAGAGAAGGCGTGCTGCCGAAGCCGCCCGATGGCACCGCCCCTGCCAGCAGTGTGCCGTAGAAAAAATGACGTCTCGAAATGCGATGACTCTTCACTGCCTGTCTCCTTGCTTCGCGTGTCTCCGTGCTGTGGAGATGCGTCTCCAAGACTGTATCAGACGCCTGCGGACGCGAAGAAGGTTACCCGAGTACGAATGGTGGCCTGAAAGGAGCGGCAGGTCATCCTGCGAGTTCTGCCCGGAATACGCGCCAGTCGGAACTAGTCAGGCGGCCGGGAACATGTCCGGGTAGCTGACCACCTGCCGCCACTTCCGCCCATCGGGCGTTTCTCAGCTGGAACCCCGGCGGCCCCCAACGTACCATTGCGCACGTCCCTGTGCGATAATGCGTCCGCCGGCCGTAGCCGCCCTGCTGCGGTCCTGGTGAGGGCCAGCAGGGGAGTTGGAGTGTCCAATCTGGAAATGTCGAACGTCTCCGCGCACTCGGGTACAGGCGGTTGGAGAGAGGCCCTCAAGACCAGTCTCGGAACCCCGCCGTCGGGGCGTGCGCTGGCCGGCGCAGTTATCAGAATCAGACCATGAATCCACAACGCAGGCAGTTCTTGAAAGCGATCGCGAGCGGCGCCGCGGCATCATGGCCGGGCTCCGCCCAGGGCAGCGGATCAGGCGCGCAAGCCGTTCCGGCGAAGCCGAACATCCTGGTGATCATGGCGGACCAGCACCGCGCCGGGCTGACGCGGCGCACGAGGTTCCCGCTGGACACCATGCCCACGCTCGACCGGCTGGCGGGAGACGGCGTTTCGTTCGACCGCGCCTACACTACCCTTCCCGTGTGTGCGCCGGCGCGTGTGAGCCTGCTCACCGGAAGGTGGCCGCATGCGCACCGGGTGCGGCAGAACAGCGCGCCACGTCAAGCGCTGTTTGACCAGGACCTGTTTCACGTGACCAAGGCGCAGGGATACCGCACCGGCCTGGCCGGCAAGAACCACAGCCATCTGACGGCGGAACGAGTGGACTTTTGGCGCGAGTACTCGCACGCATCGGGATGGAAGCCGCCGGGAGCGTCCAAGGATCTGGAGGAGTACGACCGCTGGATGCAGCACCTGAATCACGGCGTCTCGCAGGTCGCGAACCCGTTTCCGGCGGAGCTTCAGTACCCCTATCGCATCGTTTCGGACGCCATCGAGTGGATCGACCGCGACAGCAGCCAGCCGTTCGCCTTATGGGTCAGCTTCCCGGAGCCGCACAACCCCTACCAGGTGCCGAAGCCCTACTTCGATCTCTTCCCGCCGGAGTCGGTGCCGCCACGGGCGGTGGGACCGGAGGCGCTGAAGGCCAAGGGCTTCAAATGGGAGTGGCTGGAAAAACTCGAGAACCGATTCTACCCGGGATACAACGAGTACTGGCGGCGCACGCGATCGAACTACCTGGGCATGCTTCGCCTGATCGACGATCAGCTTGCGCGCTTGCTGGGCCATTTGGAATCGAAGGGAATCAGGGACCGGACGCTCACCGTCTACCTGGCGGACCACGGCGATTATTTCTGCGACTACGGGCTGATGCGGAAGGGAGTGGGCACACCCGAGGTGCTGGTCCGCATTCCGATGATATGGAGCGGCGCGGGCATCCGGCCGCAGAAGAACCACCCCGCCTTTGTCTCCACCGCCGACGTGCTGCCGACCCTGTGCGACGCGATTGGCGCGCCGATACCCCGAGGAGCGCAAGGCAGGAGCCTCTGGCCCCTGTTGCAGGGCCGGGAGTACCCGCGCGCGGAGTTCGAAAGCATCTACACGGAAGTGGGCTTTGGCGGGATGCACTACGAGGCCGGCGACCGGATCGATTCCGCCTGGGGGACGATTCCCGGCGGTCGCGGCGCGATCCCGAGTTTCGACGAATTGAACCCGGTCACCCAAAGCGGCAACGTGAAGACGATTCGGAGGGGCGACTGGAAGCTGACATGGGATATGATGGGCAACGGCGAGCTATACAACGTGGCTCGCGACTATTACGAGCTGACGAACCTGTACCACGACCCGGCTTCGAAGGAGATACGGGACCGACTGGTCGAAGAACTCCTGACGTGGACCATCCGGACACAGGACGATTTGCCAGTTGCGGCCTATCCGCCGAAATGGCCTGCGCGAAACTGGTACGCTGCGTACAAGAAGAGCTGAAACGCCTTCCTGCCTCTCGCTTTGGCTGAAGCCAGGCTGGAGCTGCCCGCAATAGATTCCGGGCCGGTGTAACCGCGCTTAAGACGCAAGGCGACAAAGTTGACGCTTCCGAAGCGTTCTCTCACTGGCACATTCTCAGCGGCTGCAAAGTGAGTTTTCGCCGGGCCTGCGTTGATCCAGCGGGAGCGTCAGCGGCCGTGCTTGATTTGGGGCGCATCGCCGACGCGGCGATCGGCTGAGACTTGATCGGCCCACTCGATCACCGAGGCCTTCCATTTGGCATCTCGGGTCCGGCGAGGCCATAGGGCATATTCATTCGGTTCCCCGACCAGGTGGCCGGCGATCGACTCGATTGTGTCTGGGCCGTGGTAGCCGGCGCCATAGTCGGCAACGAAATGCAGGTTCAATGTTCTGGTTCCGCGGGAAAACGACGACGCCTCACCAACATAGTTCCAGTCACCTGAGTATTCCAGGGCGGCCGGACCGATCCAGCCACGAGACTGAAAAGCGCTAAAACCGTCCTCTTTGTGCCAGCCCCGATCAGGACGAGGACACCTGAGCCACCCAATCAAGTGGCTTGTGCCGGCCAAGCGCGATTTGTAACCGTACCGGCTGGCCTTCCGGCAGGTGCAATTCACACGCTGTCGCGTCCGGCTGGGGCGTCCTCGCCAATACTCCGGCTGGCGCCGTAATCTTCTCGATTCCGTGCCGGACAATCAACGTGACGTCCTGCTTTCTAAGCGAGGTAAGAGTTAGGTCTTCGCTTCTTGCCGGCATATCCCAGGCCAGCGTGTCAATCTTCACAAACGTACGCGCCAGCATACCATGAATAGATCCCTTCTCCAGCGAGGCGGGAAGAGCCGGCAGCAGCTCGATTACGCCCGGCCGTGAATAGACGAGCATTTCCATCATGATAGTGGGCAGCGCTCCCTGCGCGTCGGGCATGGGCGGGGTATACGGGTTATGGGAAGTCCGGAGAGTCGAACCAACGTAGCCCTGATCCAGCAACTGCTTGACTTGGGAGTCGACCAGGTAGCTGTCTTTGAGGCGCGCCCCAACAAGCGCGCGATGGCAGAGCCCGTGGGCGGCTAGAGTCTCCGGCGTGCGCTTTCGATCGGCCAGCAAGGCCGCCTTGGCGAGCCGCGGTGTGCGGTCCGGATCGATCTCGTCTCCTGGCCAAACTCCATAAAGGTGCGAGATGTGCCGATGGTTCGGATTATCTTGAAGGCTGGGCCAAGCCCATTCCTTCAACATCCCATCCTGGTCCAGCAAGTAAGCTGGCAGCCTCTTCAGCATCGCCTTCCACTTCGGCACAAAGTCGAGGTCGGTTCCCAGGATCTCCGAAGCCTGGATCAAGTGCGTCAACACTTCTCTGCACACCATGATGTCCATGTTGGCATTAACCACGAGAGTAGTAGGCGGACGCACTGGACGGTCCCTGTTATTCGGCAGCGGCCATTGAGGCATTGGCAGAGGTTCAGCATTGAGGGGTGCGTTCTCTGGAGAAAACGATGGAACAAAAACGTAGTTCCCCCGTTCGTCGGTAACCTTCAGGAAGTCCTCGTAGAAGAGGGCCAACTCCTTGAGGCCGGGCACGACGCGCCGGCGGAGGAACTCCTGATCCCCGCTCACCAGGTATTGATCCCAGAACGGGCTGTAACACCAGCCGCCGCCGGCAGTCCAGTAAGGGTGGGGCCAGATGCCGTAACCCTCTGAGACCGCATAGTGGAAGCTGACCCCAATTCGCCTACTCGGCAAAACGGGATACACCGCGCCCCGAGCCCCGAAGACATTCTCTGCGTTCTTGCGGCAATCAGGGAGCACACCCTCGACGAAATCGTAGAAAGAGGCCATTGCCTCCGGCAGATTGCCCATCATACCGAGGGCGACTTGCAGATTGATATTGATATTGATCTCTGCAAAGTAATTGCCGGCGGAGAGTATGAGCCAATAACGGCCCATGTCGAACAGCTTTTCAAGTAAGGCGGGCGAGTGGCCGGTCCGCGTCCTCTGGTCATCAAGAAGCTCTTCGCCCGCCATAGCCTGCTCCGAGCGGCCGCCGAAATCCACGGAGACTCTGTTGAAGATCGGGGCCTGGATGTGCCGGTGGCGCGCGAGCAAGGCGGGGTAGTCCGGTTTGACCTGGTCCACCGCCTGGACTAGCGCCTCCACCTTGTCCGGCGTGAAGTCGGCGTACCACTCAATGCGCGTAAGCAGCGTCAGTGATTGTGCGTCCTCAACGACCAGCTTTCCATCCTCGATGCGAGCCGAGCCGCCCGTGCGAATCACGCGAGTCACTGCCGCATAACCATTGTTGTTGACGGCCGGGTCGAAGTGGCCCCTAAAAGTCAGTCGATGCTCATTACCATCCTGCTCGAACGTTATTGGACCGCCCTCCGGCCTGGGGCTGACAAACGGGTTGACGAGCGCGATCCTGGCATTCACCGACTGGTTTGTCGGAGCAGTGAGTAACTGGGCGACGACGTTGTCCGGGCCGGATACGAATAACTGCCTCACCCACTCTCCGCGCTGGTCTTTCCAGTGCACCTTCACTTCGCCGCTTTCAAAGTCCGTCGTGCGGAGATAATCCTCCAGCTCTCCTGCTTCCGGAAACTCGAGGCGCATCAGGAATGCCGCGATGGTTTGGTGCGGATACACATTTACCGGCAGCCCGGCCTCGTTCATCGCCCGGAACGCCATATCCACGCCCTCGCGGTACTTTCCTTCGAGCAGCAGTTTTCGCAGTTCCGGGAGAATATGCGCAACCTTGGGGGCCTCGAAGGGCCTTTTCCATGGCACCATCAGGTTCTCGTGGTGGAAAAGGACCTGCTCGGAGAACGGATCGCACGCCACCTCGACGTATATCGGCCCATTGCCGGAAACGAGGCCCTCACGGGTCGACCGGCCGGGAACAATGCTGCACATCCCGCGTTTCGGAACGACGCCGCGGCGAACCCTTTCGCTAAGCGGCATCGGACGAATCCTGTGCCTTGTCGGGCGAAGCGATTCCGCAAGCAGCGGCGGCTTCGGCAGGAACTCGCTATCGGGGGTAGTGCCTAGACGGGCGACTGAAGGGTTGGGGCTGGAAACGAGCCCCGCTTTTGCCGCAGGAGGACTGGAGAGCTGTGGTGAGCCTTGCTGACCTCCTTCGCCAGCCGGGGAGGACTGGAGCATCTTCTGGGAACCGGCTAGACCAACAGCGACCGCGGTACTCCTCTTCAGAAAATCTCGCCGTTTCATCCTGGACCTCTCTATGCGATTAGTGTTTTTGCTCGCTGGTGTTGCTTGTACCGCCTCGCAGCTGGGAGCGGTGTTACTAAATGGGCCATTGCGCCACGTCGATGTGATACGTATGTCCCGCCGAGGCGGCGGACGCCGGGCCGGGTCTCCGCTTTCCCGCCTCCCGGACGACAACCTGCTTCCCCGGCCGGGCGCGTTGCTCGTTTGGAGCCGCTGCGACCAGCAGGCCCCCGCGCGCCTGAAACCTGCGAGAAGCGAGCGCCGTCTCCGCCGGCAGCCCTATCCAGTCCTGAGCCGGAATCGCCATCACCGAGTGGGCACCGCGCGATATCATAAGCCTGAGCGTTGGCGAACGCAACCCCGGCCCCGGGTCGGCCCCGGGTCGCAATCCGCCAAGCTCTTGGTAACGATCAGTACGGCTTGCGGCCTTCCGTAATGCTGGGCCAATCGTCGGTGCGGAAAGGCGAGGCGGGAAGGCCGGCACCGTTGAACAGCGTGGCGAGCGGATTCGCCTGCCAGGCGTAGCGGGCAGCCTTCGGATCGGGAACCGACTGGGTCGATAGGATGACGGCGTCGCCCTGGATCCGGGCGTCCGCCCAGTACCATTTGTGGTCGTCGCCGGCAATCGAGAACTCGCCCAGTTTGTCGCCCTTGACCACCAGGCCGCCGTCCGTGTGGTCGAAATGGAGCTTCAAGGCGCCGCGCAGGCGCTCCACCGAAGACAGGGTCGGCCCGGTGTACGGAATCTTAAGGCCGTAATGTTCACCCAGAGCGCAGTAAGCCAGCCGTTCGCCGACTTCCTTTTTGTCCGGGGGGTGAATGTTGTCGGGGTCGCCGGTATCGATGGTGATCGCGACGCACGAATGGGGCACGGCCCTCGCCGTGAGAGCCTGGGCCTCGCGCAACTCGGCCCAGGAATCGTCTCCGGGGACGTCGCGGCGGTGCATAAACGCAGGCAGGCTGACGATGTAGAAGGGGAAATCGCCCTGGCCGAACAGCTTTCGCCATCCGGAGATCAGGGCCGGGAGCAGCTTGCGGTATTGGTAGGCGCGCTCGGTGTTGGATTCTCCCTGGTACCAGATCGCGCCCGTAATCGCCAGCGGGGCGATGGGCTCCAGCATGCCGTGGTACAACACCCCCGGCATGCTCGGCAGGTTCTCGAATCCGATCGGCAACGGTTGCGGCGCACGGCCGTCCACGGCCACCTTGCCCTTCCACTCGCCGCTCAGTGGAATCACGGCGCCGTCGCCCAAGGTCAGGCGCAGGTCGCTGGCCGGGCTGATGAACCCGCCGTCGGGTTTCAGCCTGAACAAGCGGATGGCGATGACGTTGCGGCCGGGCTTCAAAGCTCCGCCCGCGAAATAGACGCGCGGGTTCTCGACCCAGGAGCTGGCGCCAACCTGCCTTCCGTTGACGTAGGTGGTGTCCATTTTCTCGACCGACCCCAGATACAGGCGGGCCGGGCCTTGCGGCAACGTCTCCGGGAGAGTGATTTCCTTCCGCAGCCAGCAGAGGCTGGGGACGTCGCTGACGCCCAGCTCTTGGAAGTTGCCCGGAATCTGCAAGGTCTTCCACGACGAATCGTCCAGCGCCGGATCGGCCCAGGAGCCGTTCTTCGAGCCGATATCGTATTCGTCGTACCAGTGCATGATGTAGTTGCCGTACTGTTTGCCGCCCATCTGGCTGCGGCGCTCCACTTCCGCGATGCCGGCGTCGAAATCGCGCACCGGGCGCAAAGACTCGGGGCTGGCGAACGTTTCGGCCGGAACGCCTCCCACCGCCGCCTGAATCAAGCCGATCGGCACATGCACGGATTCCTGCACTTTCCGCGCGAAGAAGTAGGCCGCCGCGGAGATCCCGCCCCCGAAACCGCCGCCGAGTGTGGCCGGCGTAACGATCCTCCAGGAGCCGCGCGGGACTTCCACGCGCGAATACGACACGCGCTGACCCACTGTATAGACGCGGATCTCGGGATGAATGGCGTTCTTGACTTCGTCCGCCCCGTTTCTGGCCTGAGCCAGGCCGAACTGCATGTTCGACTGCCCCGAGCAGATCCACACGTCGCCCACCAGCACTTCATGCAACTCGACCGTCTGCTTGCCGCTGATCTTGATCGTGTAAGGCCCGCCCGGCGGGGGCGGCTCGATTCGCGCTTGCCAACGGCCGTCGGCTCCGGCGGCCGCCGTCGCGGAGTTGTCGCCGATTTCCACGCGCACCGTGTCCCCCGGTTGCGACCATCCCCAGATCGCATTCGGCCTGTCCCGCTGAAGCACCATGTTGTCGCCGAAGATGGGGCTGACGAATGGAAGCGGGGCGGCGTCCGGAGGGGCGGCCCCGAAGGCGCTGCCGCTGGTCAGCGCCAGGGCCGCCAGTACCGAACAGGAAAGTAGATTTCGCTTGATCTTAATCGATACACCATTCATGTTCCTGAATCTCCTTGTGCGCCAGGGCTAAGGCCTCGGGGTTTCCAGCGCTGTCCCGAACACGGTGAACTCCATGATCCCCAGCGGCGAATTGACGATGTGCGGCCAATCGGCAACGGTCAACCGCACATAACGGCACGGAGTGGGCGGGAGTTCGTCGAACTCCGTGTACCTGGTCACGCCGTTCCCGGTCTTGTCCAGTATCGTTGTGAAGGTCTGACCGTCGCGAGAGGCCTCTATCTTGTATCGGAATGCCGTGCTTCCGGTGGGTTTTTGAGCGGCGGCGCCGCGGCCTCCCGGAGCGCCGAAGCCGCCCCGGCGGGTCAGGAATTCAATGCGGCTGGAATCGACCGTGAACAGTTGCTCGGGGGCGAACTCGGTGGTAGAGCCCAAGTCTATGGTGAGCGACGGCTGCGCATCGTCTTCCGCCGGCTCCCACCAAGTGCCATTGGAATTGTCGACCGCGTACGCGGCGTCGCGGCCGGGCATCTGGCTGGAGAACCGGCCTTGCTGATGCATGTTCCGAAGCTTGTTGATCGTGAGCGGAATGGAGCCGGAATCGCCGTTCTTCGCCGGGTTGGCGACCACGCCCGGAGCCCATTGCGGAGTCTCGCTGGCGCGGACGAACATGTTGCCTTTCGCGTCGAAGCCGATAGGATCCATGCCGAGGCGCCGCCCGCCGGGGGGATTGGAGAGAACAATCGTGTAGAACTGCCACCAGTTGCCATCCGGGCCCTGAACAACGCAGCCATGGCCGGGGCCTGTGACGACGCCCGTCGTCTTGCGCAGCACCGGATTGCCCGGCGCGTAGGTGAACGGACCCAGCGGGCTACGCGCGGTGTACACGCCCGTGGCATAGGACAACCACTGGGTGCCGGACCCGCTGTATTGCAGATAGTAGATGCCGTTCCGCTTGAACATCCAGGGGCCCTCGATCCACGCCTCGTGCGCGTACTCGTTGGACTCGCCCCAGCGCTCCCACCGGTGCTCGGGCTGGAAGCCGAACAGGCGCCTGGGCGCGGCGGCGAATCTGGTCAGGTCCTCCGGGTTCAGCGGCTCAACGTAGATCCCGTCCGTCGATCTTGCGGGAGCGTACAGATACGGTTTGTTGTCATCGTCGATGAAGATATCCACGTCGAAGGCGCCGTTCCAGGGCGTCCCGTTCGAGACGCCAGTCCACGGCTCGCCCTTTTCGTTCTTCCAGGGGCCGGCGAGTTCGTAAGGACCGAGAATATCCGAGGCCTTGTACAACGGCGCGCTGTTGCCGGACATATAGAAAGCGCCTCTGTACTTGACCACGTGCGGCGCGACGGGGACACGGCCGCCGCGGACTTCCACGGCCTGGTATTTCCAGTCCACCAGATCAGAGGACACCCAGGCGCCGCCGCCGGTGGCGAACAGGTAACAACGGTTCGCCTCCCGCACCACGGTGACATCGCCGAGGTTGATTCCCTGAGGAGAGCCATCGCGGGAAGAAGCCTCAATCGGGAGAGGATTGCAGTAGCGCGCCGACTTACCTATGACGGGCGCCGCCGGTTTGGGCGCAGAGGCCTGACGCCAAAGGAGAGCGGCCGTTCCGATGACAGGACAGGCCACTAGAATTCTGGCGGTAGAAGTGCGAATTAGAGACAATGAGACCTCCTGGAGTGAATTTCAATCTGTATTGTACGCCCGCAGCCGGAAACCCGCGCCCCGATCTTTATGCTTGGCCCAGACATGGAGTTAATGGAGCGTTGGCGCCGGCCGGCCGCGCCGCGGATCTCCCTGCGGCACGCGAAATGGTTCGAGAATCGCCGTGTACTTTTCGATGGCCTCGCGCAGCGCCGCCATGTTGGGCGCGCCCTTTCTCAACAACTCCACGGTTCTCGTCGGCGGGTCGTACATCGCGATGAGCTGGCCGGCCTCCAGGAGGTTGGCGGAAACCTCCGCCAGATCCAGCCCCGCTTCCCAAGCGGCATTTGCGTCCGCAAGCCACTTCTTGTTGTTGGCCACCGCGCGGGTAACCGCGTCCTCCCGGTCGGGAACCGCGGGCATCACGTCCTCGGCGCGGCTCCGGAACATGCCGAAGAGCGCCGCCACGATCGCGGGATCCCGTATGGTTGCGTCCGGGTGGAACACGCCATGCACCGTTCCCCAAGAGTGCGTGATCATCAACTCCCAGATGTACCAGCCCACATTCGCCTTCATGTGCTCTTCCAGCGCGATGTCATAGGGGTTGGCCCTGGCGATGCAGCCAATCTCGGAATTGATCAGCGGCTTGTTCACTTTGGCCGCGTACGCCTTGGCTTTGGCGATGTCGGCGCGAATGGCGGCGCGGGTGGAGAGGTAGTTGTGGAAGGACAGCACATCCTGCGCGTCGCCCATTTCGATCATGTTGTCCGAGAACGTAGCCCCGATGGTCACAGGGGTGACCGGGTCCAGTTCATGGAACATCTTGGCCATGTAGACGGCGTGTTCCATGCGCGTCCGATTGGCTGGCGTCGGAGGCAGAGCGCAGCAGTCCGGTTCATTCGATACGTCCCAGAACGCCAGACCCGGCTCTTTGCCAATGGTGGCGATCAGGTCGGCGACGAACTCCCTGGATTCCGGCCAACTGTCCTTCTTCATGGAGACGCCTCGCGCATACTGAATGGTCGGCATTACGCCCATGCCCCGCTGATAGGCGGCGCGCACCAGATGAAGCAGGTTCTTCCGGAACGCTTCCTTGTCGCGCGCCCAGGCCGCGTAAGGAACGAACACGCGAACCTGGTTCAACTGAAGCCGTTTGGCGAAGTCGAAGTCGCGTTCGGTCTCCGCCGCGCTGTACTGCAGCCAATGCTCCGTGTGTCCGGTCGTCGGGGCGGATTGGTAGTTGAACCCGCGGACTCCCGACAGGTCCTTCGGCACGCGGCGCTGCGCCGGCAGCGGCGCCGCGACCGACAGCGCCAGCACGGTGATCAGGGCGGCATGGCATCCGATGAAAGACCACATAGAAGGCGAACCTCCGCGCTTGGAAATGGCCCGCCGCGCAATTCACGGCGTCAAACCGATATCGTACGCCACGGCGCTGCTTTCTGCAATGGCTTGCAGCCCGTTCTAGAAAGCTGGCTGGACCATCCGCCCCCCCGGCCAATGTGAACGTTTACGGCGGGGTGTAGACTATTGGGGAGACCGGGAACTGAAATGGGCACATTCGAGAAGGTCATTCTGGCCCTGCCTCTGATGGCTACGCTCCGGGGGACGGCGTACGCTCAGCCGTCTCTCTCGCCGGCGGCTCCGATGGGTTGGAACAGTTGGGATTCGTTTGGAACCACGGCAACCGAAGTGTTCAACCCCGGCGACGCGGCGGAAGAACCGGTGAACATCAACCGGGAAGACGTGGGCCTCGGCGGGAAATGCGCGGCGCGCGACCTGCGGGCGCGAAAAGACATCGGAGCAGCCGGGAACGGGGAAGCGTTTCGCGTAGAGCCGCACGCTGAGGCACTGTACCGGCTGACGCGGGTACAGTGAATGAGAGGACTGCCGGTTCCACGCTTCGAGGTGGACAACATGTCAAAATCCCGTCTTTCATTTCGGCGCCTGATTCCGGCTCTTCTCGCCGTTGCGTCACTCGCCGGCGGGCAGAGCAGCATCAAAGAGAAGAAGCCGGTTTTCGGCGGCGCGTGCAGGCTGTGCCCCTGGGGAGCCATGGCTGAAGTGGTTCAAGCGGCGATGAAGCCATACGGCTACGACGTGCGGATCTGCTACAACTGCAACGCGGCCGATGCCCCGCGGATCGTCGGCGAAGCGCGAATGCCGCCTCCCTACAAGCCGGATCCGGCCGTACCCGAAATCCTCGCGCCCCGAAATGAGCCCGGGCTTGGGGCCATCGACTTCGGCGCGGTCGCGATCCAATTCCTGCGGAACGCCTACCGGGGAACGGGCATGTACGCGAAAGAGAAGCCCAGAAAGAACCTGCGTCTGATCGCCAACATCCAGGACCCCAGTTATGTTCTGGTCGCGGCCAAGGCCGGGACGGGCATTACCGACCTGTCGCAGATACGGCAGAAGCGCTGGCCAGTCCGCATTCTGACCGCGGGAATCGGCGGCGGCTCGTCGCGCATCCTGGCTTACTATGGCCTCTCGAAACAGACGGTGGAGGCCGCCGACGGCCGCGTGGGCAATACGCCCGCCGACCGCGAGAACTTCGACATCGTCATTGGAGGAGGCGGCGTCATGACGACCGCTCCGGAGTGGAGAATCTGGACGGAGATCAGCCAGAAGTTCGACCTCAACTTCCTCCAGTTGCCGGACGATCTGCTGGCGGAACTGGCGCGGGAGGGCGAACAGGACCGCGGCGTCATCCCCGCGGGGCTATATCGCGGCATCGAGCGGCCGATCCCGACGGTGGTGCGCACCGGAACGGCGATCTACGGCCGGGACGACATGCCTGACGACTTCGCGTATATCGTCGCGAAAGCGATGGACGAACAGCAGCAGCTCCTGCAATGGAGACATCTGAACTTCTCGTATAACGTTCACACGGTGTGGAACGGGTACGAGGTTCCGCTCCATCCCGGCGCTGCCCGCTACTACAAAGAGAAGGGCTACATGAAATAGCCCGCTCCCCGCGTCAAATGAGGTCAAAATGACAATTCGCTCTTATCTCGCAATGGCGTGCCTGCTGTCGCCGTTGGTTGTATGGTCTCAACAGGCCAACGTGAATCTGGACTACAACCCGCAGAAGAACACCGAGAACCTCATTCCATTCAGCGCCACGATCAACTCGCCCGACGTCCAGGATGACGGAACGGTCACGTTCCGGTTGAAGGCGCCAGCCGCCAAGGAAGTGCTGCTCTCGGGCGTCGCCATTCTCACCGCACTCGGAAAATCGGGCCAGTCCGTACCCTTCACGAAAGGCGACGACGGCGTGTGGACACTCACGGTAGGCCCTCTCAAGCCGGACATGTATATCTACAACTTCGTGGCGGACGGGGTGCGGATCGCCGACCCGAACAACAGCATCGCCGGCTTCACCGCTATGCCGCCGTACAGCCAACTGGTCGTGCATGGCAGCGGTCCTGCTTACTACGATGCGCGCAACGTCCCGCACGGAACGGTGACGCGGCATGTCTACCATTCCAACGTAACGAACGGCGAGCGCGAGCTCTATGTCTACACGCCTCCCGGCTACGACCGCGGCAAGCGCTATCCGGTGCTGTATCTGGTGGGCGGAAGCGGCGACCTGCCCTCGAACTGGGTGTATGACGGGCGTGTGAACTTCATGATGGATAACCTGCTGGCGGAGAACAAGGCCGTTCCCATGGTGATCGCCATTCCCAACAACCAGGTCGTCCATCGGAACAATCCGCGGCACGTCGAACTCACGTTCAAGCTGTTCGAGGCGGAGCTCCGGCAGCACGTGATTCCCCTGGTCGAGCGCGAGTACAGCGCCCGCCGCGATCCGAAGGGCCGCGCGCTTTCGGGACTGTCCATGGGCGGCCGTCACACTCAGTTCGTCGGGTTCAATTCCCTGGACCTGTTCGCCTCTTTCGGAGTGCTCAGCGCCGGCGATGTCGACAGTGAAAAGTCGATCGCCAGATTCCTGAACGATCCGGACGTGAACAAGAAGATCGACTATCTTTTCGTGGGACAGGGGACGGCGGAAGCGGAGGGAAGAATGGGCGCACGCTGCGTTGCCCTGCATCAGGCTTTGCTCGACCACAAGATCAAGCACGAATACTACGTGGGCGGATATGGCGGCCATGATTGGGCCACATGGCGCCACCTGCTCTATTACCGCTTTCTGCCGAACCTGTGGCGCCAGCAGTAGCGAAAGGGCCCGAGAAACAGCGAGACACTTTGCATGGCGTCTTGCAGGCGATTACAATACAGACTCCGTGAGTGCATCATAACAGGAGGACTCAAATGAACTTCATAAAGACCACCGCACCGTGTTGCCTGCTGGCTCTCACGCTCGCATCGACGGACGCCCTGTGCCAGCGCCCCGCTATCACAGTGGACCTTTCACATCCGGGCGCGAAAATCAGCCCTACTCTATACGGCATCTTCTTCGAGGAGATCAATCACGCCGGAGACGGCGGGCTATACGCCGAGTCGATCCGCAACCGCGGTTTTGAAGAGCGCACCGCCCTGGGCTGGTCCCTGGAGACGACGGGAGCGGCCCGCGCGAGCATGACGTTGGACACTTCAAAGCCGCTGAACGAATCCAACAAGACATCGCTGCGCGTCGAGATCATGAGCGCCGACAAAGGCGGGCGTGTCGCCGTGGTGAACGAAGGCTTCTGGGGAATCGGGCTCGAAAAGGGCGAAAGATATCACCTGTCGTTCTACGCCCGCGCGGCCGGTTTCAACGGCTCCCTGGAAGCTCGTATCGAGGGGCCCGGGGGCAAGGTCTACGGATCCCAGATCATCACCGGGATCGGCCCGGACTGGAAACGCTACTCCGCCTCGTTCGAGAGTTCGGGAGCCGAGCCCAAGGCGCGCCTGGCGCTGGTCGCCACGGCCCCGGGAACCATTTGGCTGGACACGGTTTCGCTGTTCCCGGCAAGGACCTGGAAGGGCCGGTCCAACGGCATGCGGCAGGACCTGGCTCAGATGCTGGCCGACCTGAAACCCGCCTTCATGCGTTTCCCGGGAGGCTGCTACGTGGAGGGCGGCGATTACTTGCGCAACGCTTTCCGCTGGAAGACCACGGTGCAGGACATCGCCCAGCGCCCCGGCCACCTGAACGACACGTGGGCATACTACTCCACGGATGGGCTCGGGTTTCATGAGTACCTGCAACTGGCCGAGGACCTGGGCGCGGAACCGTTGTTCACCGTCAACGTCGGCATGGCCCACCGCGAGTCGGAGCCGATGGAGCGCATGAACATGTGGGTGCAGGACGCCCTGGACGCGATTGAGTACGCCAACGGCCCGGTCACGATAAAATGGGGTGCGTTGCGCGCGAAAAACGGGCACCCCAAGCCCTTCAATCTGAAGTACATGGAGATCGGGAACGAAAACGGCGGCCCGAACTACGAGGCCCGTTACCCGCTCTTTTACAAGGCGATCAAGGCCAAGTATCCGAACATGATCCTGATCTCCAATACGCTGGTGAAGTCCCCGATGGATATCGTGGACAATCATATCTACTCCTCGCCGGAACGGATGCGCGACGTCACCGACACGTACGATACCTGGGACCGCGCCAGCCGCCCGAAAGTCTTCGTCGGCGAGTATGCCGTCAATAGCGGCGTGGGGGCCGGCAACCTCAAAGGCGCCCTGGCCGAAGCGGCCTACATGATGGGCTTCGAGCGCAACGCCGACATAGTCATCATGGCGTCCTATGCGCCGCTCTTCTACCATGTGGAGGACCGCAGATGGCCGGTTAATCTGATCGGCTACGACAGTGTCCACGTCTTCGGCACGCCTTCGTACTGGGTGCAGTGGCTTTTCGCCCACAACCGCGGCGATGTCGTGCTTCCCCTCCATCTGCAAGTCGAGGAAGAGAAGTTCGTTCTCCCGGCAGACCGCGGGGGCATCTCGCTGGGGACCATGGACAGCCAGGCCGAGTTCAGGGACGTAAAAGTGTCCAGCGGCTCGCAAGTGTTGTATTCCTCGGATTTCGCCAACGACGCGTCCGAGTGGCGCAGTTTCGGAGGAACCTGGGCGGCGGAAGACGGCGTCTACAAGCAGACCTCCACGGAGGCCCGGGCGCGCGCCTTCATTCGAGGCGACGATTGGCGGGACTACAGCGTCACTCTGAAAGTCCGCAAGACCGCGGGCGATGGTCGGGTGAGCATCGGCGTCCGCGGGCGAGGACCGGGAGGCGGCGCGATGCTGAACCTCGGTGGACCCGCCGGAACCCTGGCCTCGTTGGACCGCATGGCCATGGGCGGCGGAAGTTCGCTGGGGAGCGCGCCGGGCACGATGGAGACTGGACGGTGGTATGACGTCAGGATCGACGTAACCGGACCTCGCGCCCAGGTTTTCATCGACGGCAAGCCGGCGATTGATGTCGCCAACTTCTATCGCGAAATGGCGCTGGCTCCCCTGGAGGCGGCAGCCTCTCTTGACCAGAACTCCGGCGAGGTCGTAATCAAGGTGGTGAACTTCACCGCGCAGCCGCAGACTACCAGCATCCGGCTGGAGGGAGGCCCTAAGATCGAATCCGAAGGCACGGAGATCCTGTTGAGTTCGGCCAGCCTGGAGGACGAGAATACCATTGAACAGCCGCGCAAGGTGGCTCCGGTGACGCGCAGGTCGTCAGGGTTCGCGCCGGAGTTTGCGCGGACTTTCGCCCCCCGTTCACTGACTATCCTGAGGCTGAAGGCCGTGAAGGCCAGTGCCGCGGTCCGTCCTTAGCACGCGGAAGTAGCGGAACCGCTCCCGCCCCCGGAAGGCGAGCGTCTGTGGTCTGCGCTCTTGCGGGGGCCTCTGCGGTCTGGACTGTTCCCGTCTGAACCGGATCGAGGCGAACAGCGTAACTCAAGGCCAAGTTCTGACGCCTATAGGCTGTCCGCTAGTATTGTGAGAAGACAACAGGGAGGCCGAATCGCGACGCCGCGGCCGGCCCTCATTTGGCGACTTGGACAACCATCATGCACAGCAGGAGACAGTGGTTCTTATTAGCGACGCTGGTTGCGGTTCTTACGGGAACGGCGGCCGCGGAACCTGTGGCGGTTACCGTTGACGCCACACGCACGGCGCAGCCGATCACGAAGCTTGTATTCGGCGGCTTCATGGAGCCGGCCACGACCCGGGTTTGGGCCGAGATGTTGTACGACCGGAAGTTCTTCAACGAGATCAACTCAAAGCCGCAGCCCGCGCCGCCGGCTGGAGGGTTTGGCCGAAGAGGGCCGCGACCCCGATGGAAGCCCGTTGGCGCCGACGAGTTTGTGGTTATGGACGGCAAGAACGCCTACGTGGGTGAGTGGAGTCCGCTCATCCGGTTGGAGGCGGCAACGCCACACGGCATCAGCCAGTCGGGGATTTCGCTGCGCGCTGGAAGGGCCTACACGGGACGAATCGTGCTGGCAGGCAGCCCCGGCGTCAAGGTGGATGTCAGCTTGGTCTGGGGGCCGAATCCGGGGGATCGCCAGACGATTAGCGTTCGCACGCGTACCGCCAATTACACCCAGTTTCCCCTGAAGTTCACGGCCAAGGCGGATACTCGCGAGGGCGCGTTCGAGATTGTCGGGGCCGGCAGCGGCGCGTTCCACATCGGGGCCGCTTCTCTGATGCCGGCGGATAACGTGTCGGGTTTCAAGGCCGGGATGATCCGCTCGCTCAAGGAGCAAGGGATCGAGATTGCACGCTGGCCCGGCGGGAACTTCGTCTCCGCTTACGACTGGCGCGACGGTATAGGCGACGCCGACAAGCGGCCGTCGCGGCGCGAGCTCGCCTGGAACGGGCTGGAGTCGAACGACATGGGCATCGACGACTTCATGACGTTCTGCCGCCTGCTGGGCGCGGAGCCCTATATTGCGGTGAACACTGGACTCGGTGACGCGCATTCGGCGGCGGAGGAAGTCGAGTACGTGAACGGTCCCGCCACGAGCCGGCTGGGACGGCTGCGCGCAGCCAACGGACATCCTGCGCCGTACGGGGTGAAGATCTGGGGAATTGGCAATGAAATGTACGGTCCCTGGCAGTGGGGCCACATCGCCATCACGCAATATCCGGAGAAGCACAACCTGGTCGTCGAGGCGATGAGGAAAGTCGATCCGGCGATTACGGTGATCGCCTCCAGCGCCACGCCGGAGGAAACATCCTGGTGCTACATCGAGAACCGGCAGTTGGGCACCTTCCCGGGGCGCGAAGCGGTGAACGATAAGGTGCCTTTCGCCTTTGGCTCAAAGTATGACTGGACTGGAGCGCTACTGGAGCATTCCGCCGACTACATCGATTACCTCGGTGAGCACTTCTACGGCTACCCCAACCTGGCGATCGATGCCGAGACTCAGCAGTTCGTGGAGGCCAACGATGCGCTCGCCGACAAGGTGCGCCGGCTGTCGAACAAAGTGGAATTCAAGTTTGAGGCATGGGAGGAGTACTTGAAGCGGATGCCGTTCCTGAAGGACAAGGACATCAAGTTCGCTTTCGACGAATGGTCGCCCAGAAACCGGTCGCTCACTCCGGGCGGCGCTCCCCCCGCCAGCAATCCGATGCTGAATCCCATGACCAACGCCCTGGTCTACCACGAGTTCTTCCGGCACTCAGATAAGGTGGGTTTGGCGGTGGCCACCGGCGGCATGGGGCTGACGGCGACGGACGCCTATGGGGACCCGGTCGGGTTCCGAATGGAGGGGCTGGTCATGAAGGTGCTGCACGACCACTTTGCAGGCGCATTGCCGGTTGCCGTCAATGGCAACTCCCCCCAGCACGCCATTAAAGGTACTGTCGGAGTGGACACCTCGGCGCGCCCCTCTGGAAGTCCAACCTACCCGCTTGACGTCTTTGCGGCGCTGAGCGCGGACCGCAAGAAGCTGGCGATTTCGGTGGTGAATCCGACCGAGACGGCGCAGGAGTGCGCGCTGAACCTGAGCGGGGTACAGGCGGGCGCGGCGAAGCTGTGGCAGTTGACGGCGCCGGCCGGGGCTGCTCCGGCGCCGGCGGCGCGGGGCGCATTCAATTTTGGGCCTCCGGCGAAGATGGCGGAGACGTCGCTGCCGCAGGCGCCGCGCACGGTTACCGTGCCTCCGGCCAGCATCAGCGTGTATGAATTCGAGGTGCGGTAGTAGAATCTGGATACTGTGAACCGATTAGGAGTCTGTCTTCCAATGTTCAATCAACGTAAAACGGTCCTTGTCGCCAGCCTGCTTCTGGCTCTTCCGGTCAGCGGCGGCGATTTCGTGATGCAGGTGACCGATAATGGCTACCTGAATACGCAGGGCTTCAGCGTCACTCTCTACAAAGACACTTTCCACCCGATTTTCGTCGACGAGAAGAAAGCCGCCATGGAGATGATCCTTCATGGGCAGCGCATCGCCACCGGCGGCGATGTGCGCCTGGTGCCCACTCCGGAGCAGTGGGACCTGGTGGCGAAATTGAGCGGCCAGCAGGCGGACAGAGAACACAACCGTCTCACCGCGCAGCTCTCGTTTCCCAGCTACGAGACGAACTATCGCCTCGAAGTCGCTGCCGAACCAGGCGGCGTGCGGGTGAGCGTGAACCTCGAGAAGCCGCTGCCGGAGAAACTGTCCGGCCGCGCGGGTTTCAATCTGGAGTTTCTGCCGTCGATCTACGTCGGCAAGAGCTATGCGGTAGACGGTAAGTCGTTCGGGATGATGCCGCGCAGTCCTCAGGACCCGATGCAGAAGGTACCGCCGTCGGCGGACGACCCGAAGAAGCTGCCGTACCAGGAGGAATGGGACAAAGCGAAGGGGTACACTCAGCCGCTTCCACTGATCACCGGAAAGAGCATTACGCTGGCGGCGGAAGACCCGCAGTATCGCATCACCGTCACCTCTGAAGACGGGCCGGTGTCTCTTTATGACGGCCGCAACCGGGCCCAGAACGGCTGGTTCGTGGTGCGCACCCTGATTCCTTCGGGCAAGACCGAGGGCGCGGTGGTGTGGCACATCCGTCCGGACGTGATTCCGAACTGGACGCGGCCGCCGATGGTGGCTCACAGCCAGGCCGGCTATGCCCCCAACTTCCCGAAGGTCGCCGTCATCGAACTGGACCCGAAGTTCGATGCGCCCAAAACGGCGAAGGTGCTCCGTCTGGGCGAAGACGGTTCCTACAGGCAGGTCTTTGAAGGGCCGGTTTCCACTCCGACGCCGTGGCTGCGCTACACCTACGCGAAGTTCGATTTCTCTTCGGTCAAAGACCCCGGCCTGTACGTGATCGAGTACGCGGGCCAGAAGACCGACCTGTTCCCCATCGCCAAGGACGTTTACAGCCGGACGTGGCAATCGAGCCTGGACGGCTTCCTCGCCGTCGAGATGGATCACGTCTCGGTGAGGGAAGGCTACCGGCTATGGCACGGCATTTCGCATCTCGACGATGCGCGCCAGGCGCCGCCGAACACACAGCTTTTCGACGGGTACCGCTCCGGCGCGAATCTGGATTCGCCGTACCAGCCCGGCCAGCACATCCCCGGATTGAACGTGGGCGGCTGGTTTGACGCTGGCGACTACGACAACGTCGCCGGCAGCCAGTATTCTGTCATCCAGGACCTGGCTCTGGCCTACCAGGAATTCGACCTGAAGTGGGACCAGCTTACGGTGGACGAGACGGCCCGCGAGGTGGAGATGCACCGGCCCGACGGAGTCCCGGACGCGGTGCAGCAGGTCAAGCACGGGATCTTGCAGGTGCTGGCGCAGATCAAGGCTATCGGCCACCCGATTACCGGTATCATCGAGCCCAATCTGCGGCAGTACACGCACCTGGGCGATGCCGCATCGAAGACCGATGGACGGATCTATTCGGAGAAGCTCGGCCCCAACGAGGTGGACGGAAACTTCTCCGGCAAGCCGGATGACCGGTGGGCCTTCACCACCAAAATGGCGTACCTGCAATACGGCGCAGCGGCATCGCTGGCCGCTGCCTCGCGGGTGCTCAAAGGTTGGGACGACCCTCTGGCCAAGGAGTGCCTGGCTACCGCCGTCAAGCTGTGGGACGAGGAACACGCGAATCCGACCCCCATGCCCCAGGGCCGGGGGGGATTCGGCCCTCCGGGAATGGGCGCGGCCATGGACTGGAACGCCACGCTGGAGTTGTTGATCGCCACCAATGGCGGCGAGGCGTATAAGAAGCGCATCCTGGAGCTGTTCCCCACAATCAAGCAGCGGTTCGGATTCAATGGCTGGACGGCCGTGCGCGCCCTGCCCTACATGGACGCGGAGTTCAAGAAGCAGCTTGAAGAGGGGGTGAAATCCTACGTGGTCGAGCTGGATGCCGAACTGGCGAAGACTCCGTTCGGCGTACCGCCCAGCCTGCGCACTTGGGGCGGGTCGGTTTGGGTGGCCGATCTCGGCGTCCGGATGTACTTCCTGCACAAAGCATTCCCGGAGATCGTCGGCACGGATTACACGCTGCGGGCCGCGAACTACCTGCTGGGAACGCATCCGGTATCGAGCACTTCGTATATTTCCTCGGTGGGGACGGTCTCGAAGATGAAGGCCTACGGAAACAACCGCGCCGACGGAACGTTCATCCCCGGCGGCATGATTCCGGGTTACATCATCGTCCAGCCGGATTTCCCGGAGTGCATCGACGACTTCGGATTCCTCTGGTTTGAGGACGAGTACATCATCAACGTCGCCGCCAAGTGGATTCTGGCGGCCAATGCGGCCGATGCGATCGTTAAGTAGGAAGGGCTTCATGAGTGGCGTTTTCCATTCGCTTCTCTTAGTCCTCGTGGCCTCGGCTCCGCTCTCAGCCGCCGACCCTGTGCTGTGGTACCGGCACCCGGCGCAACGATGGGGCGACGCGCTGCCCGTCGGCAACGGCAGACTGGGCGGCATGGTCTTTGGCGGCGTCGCAAAAGAACGCATCCAACTGAACGAAGACACGGTCTGGAACGGCAAGAAGCGCGACCGCATCAATCCGGAAGCGCTCAAGGCCTTGCCGGAAGTCCGCCGCCTGCTATTCGCCGGGAAACCCATCGAGGCGGCTGCGCTGGAGGACCAGAAGCTCATGGGCATCCCCAATCGCCAGCCGCCGTATCAGCCATTGGGGGACCTGAACATCGAGTTCTCCGGCCAGGACAATGCCGTCGAATACCGCCGCGAGCTGAATCTGGCAACAGGCATTGCGCGTGTGAGCTATCGCATCGGCGAAGCGACTTACACTCGCGAAGTGTTTTCCTCCACGCCGGACCAGGCGTTGGTCGTCCGCATCGCCTGCGACAAGCCCGGCCAGTTGTCGTTTCGCGCCACGCTGGCGCGCGAGCAGGATAGCCAGACCACGGTCGCTGCGCCCGATCGTGTCATCTTGCAAGGCGAAGCGATTGCCCACACGAATTTCTGGATGCGCGGGAAGCTGACTCCCGAGCGCCTGAAGGCCGAAAGAGACCAGCTCGAACCGACCGGCGTGAAATTCCACGCGGTCCTGCGCGCCATCAACAAAGGCGGTCAGGTGGAGGCGTCCGGCAGCGAGCTGATCGTCTCTGGAGCCAACGCCGTGACCCTGTTGGTTGTCGCCGCGACGGATTATCGCGGCGGCGATCCAGCCTCCGCTTGCGTCCGGTACCTGGCTCGCGCCGCCAAGCCGTACGCTGCCCTCAAAACCGCGCACATGGCGGATCACGAGAAGCTCTTCCGCCGCGTCGAGCTGGAACTGGCGCCGCCGGCCAGCGGCTCCACGATCGAGAACCTCCCCATCGACGAACGTCTTGCCAGAATCAAGAAAGGCCAGGATGATCCCGGCCTTTGCGCGCAGTACTTCCAGTTCGGCCGGTACCTGCTGATGGGCAGCAGCCGCCCCGGCACCATGGCAGCCAACCTACAAGGTATATGGAACGACAGCATGGCGCCGCCCTGGGACAGCAAGTACACGACCAATATCAATGTCGAGATGAATTACTGGCCGGCCGAAGTCGGCAACCTTTCGGAAACCACCCTGCCTCTGTTCGACTTGGTCAAGATGTCGCTCGACAATGGCCGCCTCACCGCCAGGCAGATGTACGGCGCCCGCGGCTTCGTGTTTCATCACAACATCGATGCCTGGGGCGACACCGCGCCCGTCGATTACGCCTATTGCGGCATGTGGCCGATGGGCGGCGCGTGGCTGGCGCTCCATTTCTGGGAACACTACCAATATGGCCTGGATCGCGCGTTCCTGAGCCGTGAAGCCTATCCCATCATGAAGGAAGCCTCGCGGTTTCTTCTCGACTTCCTGATCGACGACGGCAAAGGCCACCTGGTCACCAATCCCTCGCATTCGCCGGAGAACAGCTATCGCATGGCGGATGGAACGGTGGGCCAACAAACGGTCGGCGCCACGATGGATTACGAGATCATCTACGTGCTGTTCCATGCCACCATGCGCGCGTCCCAGATCTTGGACAGAGACGCCGGTTACCGCGCGGAGCTTGAAGCCGCGCTCAAGCGCATCCCGGACCTCAAGATCGGCAAGCACGGCCAGCTCCAGGAATGGAGCGAAGACTACGACGAGCCCAACCCGGGAATGAGTCACGTGTCGCATCTGTTCGCGTTGTTTCCCGCCGATGAAATTACCCTGCGCGGCACGCCCGAACTGGCAAAGGCCGCGCGCATTTCGCTCGAGCGCAGGGTGCAGAACGGCGCGGGCAGGAGCGGGTGGTCCGCAGGCTGGTACACGAATCTCTGGGCGAGGCTCGAAGACGGCGATCAGGCATACCAGCACATCCGCGCCCTGCTCTCCACTTCGGCCGAGAGTCTGCTGAATGCCAACCGCCGATACTTCCAGATCGACGCCAACTTCGGCGCGAGTTCCGGTATCGCCGAAATGCTCTTGCAGAGCCACTCCGGCGAGATCGCATTTCTGCCGGCGTTGCCTGCGGCCTGGCCGGAAGGCCGCTTTCACGGACTCCGCGCTCGCGGCAACGTGGAAGTAGACGCGTCCTGGAAGGGAGGCAGGGCTGTTTTCGGCGCGCTGCGCCCGGCCGTCGCGGGCGAGTTCAAACTCCGGCCGCCGCATGGCCAGCGCATCGCCAGAATTCAATCCGCCGGCCGGACCATCAAGGCGACCAAATCCGGCGGCGTCTGGCTGGTCCGCCTCGAACCACGCCAGGAATACGCGATCACTTTCGAATAGGGGTGCCGCTCGCGGCAGCGGGTCCGCTCAATCCGGACTCGGCTGATCGCTAAACGGCGATCTTTAGTGCAATCGCGTGATCGCTGGGTTTTTGTTCCGGCATCTGCACGGTGAGACCCTTCTCGTCCTGGGTCCACTTCACCTTGCCTTTGAAGCCCAGCAACTCGACATGCCTGACCTTCGTCTGCGCCACGCCGCCGGTGGTCGCCAGAGGCTTGATCACGGCCTGCTTCTCCGGCCAGCCCATCACGAAGGCATATAGCGTGTCGCCCTTGGCTGTAAAGCGCACTTCTTCGGCCGTGAAATCCTTGCGGTTTGCCTCGTTGAACCTGGCGCCGCCGGCGGAGAGCGGTGCCGAGGCCACCGGGCCGTCGCCGAAGATCTTCCACGGACGGGTCGCGTAGATGCCTTCGCCGTTGACCGCCATCCACCGCGTGATCTCGTCCAGGATCTTCAATTCCTGGTCGTCCAGCGCGCCGCTGTTGGGCAGCGGGAAATTCAGCATCAAGTTGCCGTTGCGGCTGACGATATCGACCAGCATGTCGATCACGCGCTTCGGCGTCTTGTACCTGGCCTGGCGGTTATAGTGCCAGTCGCCGACGCAGGTATCGGTCTGCCAGGGGTTGGCCGGAATGCCGCCGGCCACGCCGCGCTCCAGGTCGAGGACGCAAGTCCCCGTTTCGCAATCCCGGGGATCCTTGCTGAAGTAGACAGCCTCGACGCGACCGCCGTGGCGTTTGGCGTTCGTGTTGTAAAGGTGGGCTACCAGGCTCAGGCCATATTCCTCGCAGAAGATCCCGCCATCGGTGTAGAGCAGGTCGGGCTCGTAGTTGTCGATCAGGTCCTTGATGCGCTTGAAGTAGTGCAGTTTCCAGGAATCAGGCGTCGGGCGGCTTCCCTCCCACGGATTACTCGTGCTGTAGGGGTAGTCTTTCGGCAACTCGTGATAGAGGTCGGCGTAGGCGGGGTTGGCGCCGTCGTAGGGAACGCCGGCCAGCGGGCCGGTCTTGTCGCTCATGTGCGACGTGGAGAACCAATGATAGCTGGGCGCGAGGTGCTCGCTCACGGCGAACCGCAGCCCTTGTTTCGCGGCTGCTTTCTTGAACAATCCGACCACATCGATCTTCGGCCCCGCCGCGACGGAGTTCCAGCGCGGCTGGTGAGTGGACTTCCACAGGTCGAACCCGTCGTGATGCACGCCCATGCTGCAGAAGTATTTCGCCCCGGCCTTCTTGTAGAGCTGCATTAGGCGATCGGGATCGAACTTGTCGGCCTTCCAGGTGGCGATCACATCCCTAAACCCGAACTTGGATGGATGGCCGTAAGTCTTGACGTGGTAATCGTACTGCCGCTGGCCCTGGATGTACATGTTGCGCGCGTACCAATCGCCGGCCTCGGCGGCGGATTGCGGCCCCCAGTGGGCCCAGATACCGAACTTGGCATCGCGATACCACGTGGGGACGCGGTAGTCCCTGAGCGACTCGCGCGTGCCTCGGAACGGCCCGGCGGCGATATCCAACTGTGGGCCGGCGGCCCGCGCGCGTGTGAGCATCGCCGATCCTCCAATGGCGGCCAGCGCCTGGCGTCTGGTAAGCGTCATGAAGTTCCTCCTTGTCCGGATGCCTGATATTCCAAGACCTCCCAGAATAGCAATGCGGGAACCACCCTACCGGTTCCCAATGATGGCACGCCTTGTCCCTGTTGTGTAGAATGGGGTTTGCCTGCGCCGCGGCTCAAAGCTTCGCTTCGCGAGGCTTCGGCCAGTGGGTCACTCCGCCGGCACGGCAACGCCTCAAGCCACAGATCATTGGAAACTCGTCATGCCCGAAATCACTCGCCGCGATCTGCTTGCTTCCGGACTCGCTCTTTCCGCCTCCTCTCTCTTGGCTCGCTCCGCCTGGGCTCGTACGGTTGCGTTGCCCGGGGATGTCGCGGAGGGCCATACGGGAGCCGTCCCCGCCGTCACACCCCGCGAGCAGCTCCTATTCGATTTCGGATGGAAGTTTACCTTCGGTCATGGCGCGGATCCTTCGAAAGATCTGGGATTTGGCTTCGGTCAGGGCGACTTTGCCAAGACCGGCGACTTCAAGTTCGCAAAGGCCGACTTCGACGATTCCAAGTGGCGCCGCCTCGATCTTCCGCACGACTGGGCAGTGGAACTCCCGTTCGTGCATGACGACGCCAGGATCGGAGACGATGTTCCGCTACGCTCGCACGGTTACAAGCCGCTCGGCCGCCGCTATCCTGAGACCAGCGTGGGCTGGTACCGGCGCGTGTTCGAGATCCCCGCAAGCGACTTGGGCCGCCGCATCTGGGTCGAGTTCGACGGCGCCTTCCGCGACGTGCTGGTCTTCGTGAACGGCTGTTTCATCGGCCGCAATGACAACGGTTACGCTCCGTTCCGGTTCGATCTCTCCGACTTCCTGGGCTACCGTGGGAAGAACTACAGCGTCGTCCGCGTCGACGCCGGTTTCGGCGATGGCTGGTTCTACGAGGGCGCCGGAATCTATCGTCACGTCTGGCTCACCAAGACCGACGCGGTCCATCTGGGCAAGTGGGACAGTACAGTCCGCACCACGGTGAACGGCGACTCGGCCACGCTGGCGCTCGCGACAGTGGTCGAGAACGAAGGCAAGCAGGCCGCGAGCGCCAAGGTGAGCTGGAAGATTCTGGACGCCAAGAGGGCGGCGGTTGCGACGGCCGAAGCACTCGCACAGACCATTGCCGCCGACGGCTCCGCCACCTACAGCGCCGCCGCGAAGCTCGCGAATCCGGCGCTCTGGTCGGTGGATGAACCCAGCCTGTACTCGGCGGTCGTGACGGTCGAGTCGGATGGCAAGGTGCGCGATGCGGAGCGCATCACCTTTGGCGTGCGCACGGCGGTGTTCGACGCGGAGAAGGGTTTCTTCCTGAATGGCAAGTCCGTCAAGATTCAAGGCACGTGCAACCACCAGGACCACGCCGGCGTGGGCGCCGCATTGCCGGACCGGCTGCAGTGGTTCCGGCCCGCCGTGCTGCGCGAGATGGGCTGCAACGCCGTCCGCACCTCCCACAACATGCCCACCCCAGAGTGGGTCGAAGCCTGCGACCGCATGGGCATCATAATGATGTGCGAGGCCCGCCAGATGAGCTCGAATCCCGAGGGTATGCGGCAACTCGAGCTGATGGTCAAGCGCTTCCGCAACTCGCCGTCGATCATCATCTGGTCCATCGGAAACGAAGAATGGCTGCTGCAGGATGCAATGGCCGGGCAGGGCGCCAAGATCGCTTCCAGAATGGTGCGTCTCTGCCACGAGCTCGACCCGACGCGCGTCGTCTCCGGCGCTGTCAATGGGGACAATGAGAAGGGCGTCTCCGAGGCGTTCGACATCATAGGCTTCAACTACGGCCAGGACTTTCCCGACGCGTTTCACAAGAAGTACCCGAAGCGCCCGCTCTACGGCTCCGAGACATCGAGCGCGATCAGCACGCGGGGCGAGTACGCAACCGATCCGTTACGCAACACGGTGAACTGCTATGACGGCGTGGTGCCGTGGGGCGAAACACCGGAAGGGTGGTGGAAGTTCTACGGCACGCGCGATTGGGAGGCGGGCGGGTTCGCCTGGACAGGCTTCGACTATCGCGGCGAACCGACGCCGTATGGCTGGCCCTCGATCAACTCGCAGTTCGGCATCGTGGACATGTGCGGGTTCCCGAAGGACTACTTCTATTACTACAAAGCGTGGTGGCGCAAGGAGCCGTCGCTGCATCTGTTCCCGCACTGGAATTGGCACGGACGGGAAGGCGACGAAATCCCGGTGTGGGTCTATTCCAACCTTGACGAGGTCGAACTCTTCCTCAACGGCAAGAGCCTGGGCAGCCAGAAAGTCCCGCACCTGGGCCACTTGGAGTGGAAGGTGAAGTACGAGCCGGGCGCCATCGAGGCGCGGGGTTCGAAGGACGGCAAGGTGCTTCTGACCGAGAAGCGTGAGACCACTGGGCCGACGGTTTCGATTCGGCTGACGGCCGACCGCACCGAGATCAACGCCGACGGCGAGGATATAGCCGTTCTTAGAGTGGAAGCCCTCGACCGGGAGGGCCGGCCGGCGCCGGCCGCGAACAGCAGGATCGGGTTCAAGGTCTCCGGCGCCGGCGCGTTGATTGGGGTGGGGAACGGCGATCCCAACTGCCAGGAGAGCGACAAGGAACCCAAGCGCTCGCTGTTCAACGGCTTGGAGCAAGTCATCGTTCAATCCACGAGGCGCTCCGGCGAGATCCGCATCGAGCCGGTGAAAGAGGGCTGGGAAGGTCCGGAATTGATGCCTGCCAAACTCATGATCACCGCAAAACTGGTGGAACCACGGCCTTCCGTGCCGATAGTGCGGGAGCGGTAAGGTGTCTTCCATCCCTGTTCTTGCGAGATCAGCCCGCGCAGACGCTGTATCCGTAAAGGCCAGGCGCCCGCGTCGTGCTATTCTCATAGCTCGGTCAGGCCAAATGACATTCCGGTTTTGGCGTTTTCTCATTGCGTCACTGTTTGTCCCATCGTTGATTGCCGCTGCCGGTGATGCGCCATCCTTCGCCCCCCGCGTTGAGCAATGGGGTGTTCAGGAACTGACGTTACGATCACGGCGGACGTACAACAACCCCTTTGCGGACGCGAGTATTCAGGCCCGCTTCCGGTCGCAAGGCAAGGACATCACAGTCGATGGCTTCTACGACGGCAACCACACATGGAAGGTCCGCTTCATGCCGGAGGCCTCGGGGACATGGACGTTCACGACGGTCTCGACCGACCCGGATCTTGACGGAAAATCCGGATCGTTTGTGGTGGATGTGCCCAGCCCAGGAAACCACGGACCTGTCGTGGTACACAACCGGTACCATCTCGCCTATGCGGACGGGACGCCCTACCTCCTTCTCGGCACGACTCTATACAATTGGTTGAATCGCGACCGCGAACTCGAGATTCGCACGCTCGCCACGCTTTCGCGAAATCCGTTCAACAAGGTGCGCTTCTTGGTTTTTCCCAAATGGATGGTCTTCAACCACGTAGCGCCCGCGCGGTTCCCGTACCTGCAGACGGAGCCCGGGAAGTTCGACCTCGACCGCTTCGATCCTGAGTTCTTCGCCCATTACGAATCCCGCATCCGCGATCTCGAGGCCCTCGGAATCGAAGCCGACATCATTCTGTTCCATCCCTACGACAAATGGGGATTCTCCTCCATGGACGAGCGCCACGACGACGCCTATTTCAAATACGTCGTGGCACGGTTCGCGGCGTTTCGGAACATCTGGTGGACGCTCGCCAATGAGTTCGACGTTTTCCGGCACCAGAAAGACTGGCGCCATCTCGGCGAGCTGCTCGCTAAGATCGATCCCTACGGACACCAGCGCGGGATTCACAATTGCTGCACCGCCTTCTACGACAACTCACAATCCTGGATTACCCACGTCATCCTGCAGGACCTCACAGGCCAACGGCGGACCGCTTCCTCGCGCAACGATTCCGCTATGGCGTTGGATGCCCGGAAGGTCGGGAAACCCGTGGTGGTCGACGAGTACGGGTATGAGGGAAACAACGGCCTGGCATGGAGCAATCTGGGCCCGCGAGAAGCGGTGGAACTGCACTGGGCGATCACCATGGCGGGCGCATACGGCTCTCACGGGGAGACGTATGTGAATCCGGGCCACCTGCTATGGTGGTCTGTCGGCGGAGAACTCGTAGGTGCAGCTCCGGCCAGGCTCGGCTTCCTGAAAGAGATCGTGTCCGAGGCGCCCTACGGCGACATGGAACCGGCGCCTGACCTGGTCGCGAGTGGAAATCCGCTGATCACGGCGATTGCCAAGCGGGGTTCATATTACCTTTTCCATTTTGCTCAGACCAAGGAAGCAGCCGACTGGAACACCGGATTCTTCGGTCCCGCCACGCCGTCGCAGCCACTCCCTTGGAAACCGATCGAACCTGGAACGTTCAAGATCCCTGCCGTGCCGGAATTCCGCATCGGAGAAGGCACGTTTCGTGTCGACATGATCGACACCTGGAACATGAAGGTGTACTTCCTCGGATACACCACGGGGCCTGTGCAGAAGTTCCAGCCCGAGATTGCTCCCGGCCTGATGAGATTCGTCAAGGTGGAACGACCCGGGCCCGGCAAGCCATCCGGTTCAGTGACCGAACTGATGAACGAGTTTGGGGCCCGCGCGCAGTAGGGCGCGAACGTGCCGCCGTTCGCTGAGCGTAGTGATGTCCCGTAGTCGCGCCCATAGGATTCATTTGGCATACTCTTAGGAGTCTCAGGAGTCCGATATGCATGCGCATTGGAAGGTTCTTGTTCTTGCCGCGATTGGGCTTAGTGGTTGCGCCTGGCCCGCGGCGGTTCCCGCCGTGGAGAAACAGGCGCACGGCGCGTTGGTGCGATTCGATACCGGCGTGCTGCGACTTGAGGTTTGGTCCGGCCGCGTTGTGCGGGTTACTTACGCCCCCGGCGCGGAAGTCCCAGCTATTCGCAGTCTGAGCGTGATCTCGGCTCCGGCCGCAGTGCCCTTCGAGATTAAGGAAACGCCCGAAGCCGTCGGCCTCTCCACGCAGGCGTTGCGCGCGAGCATCGACAAGAGGACCGGCCTCGTTTCGTTCAGTGATCTCGCTGGCAAGACGATTCTCGCAGAGGCGGGCTCTCGCGAATCCACCGTCGGCAACAGCTTCGCACTCGAACCCGATGAACAGATCTACGGCCTGGGCCAGCACCAGGACGGTCACATGAGCTATCGCGGTACGTCGGTCCACCTGCAGCAAAGGAACATGGAGATTGGCATCCCGATGCTCGTATCCAGCCGCGGTTACGGCCTGCTGTGGGATAATCCCGCCATCACGGATGTCGAGGTCGGCGTCCAGGGCAAGGAGCACTTGCTGCGCTGGATCTCGGAAACCGGCAAGGCGATCGACTATTACTTCCTGTATGGCCCCAGAGCAGATGATGTGATCGCCGCCTACCGCAAGCTGACCGGCCCGGCGCCGCTGCTCGGGAAATGGGTGTGGGGTTTCTGGCAATGCAAAGAGCGCTACTCCACGCAGGCTGAAATGCTCGGAATCGTGTCGCGATTCCGCGAGCGCCACATGCCCCTCGATGGCATCGTGCAGGATTGGCAGTACTGGAAGCCGGGCGGTTGGGGATCGCACGAGTTCGATCCCGAGCGGTATCCGGATCCCAAGGGGATGGTCGACGCCATCTACAAGATGAATGCGCACATCCTGATCTCGGTGTGGGCGCGCTTCGATCTAGGCACCGCCAACGGGAAGGAACTGGAGCAGGCCGGTGCACTCTACCCGTCCGTGGTTCCGAATGTCTATCCGAAAGGCGAGGGCAAGTGGTATGACGCTTTCAATGCGGAGGGCCGCCGCATTTACTGGAAGCAGATCTACCAGCGCCTCGGCACGATGGGCATGGACGGCTGGTGGCTTGACGCCACCGAGCCGGAGATCGGCGGAAAGTGGGGCGAGTACCGCACGTTTCAAACCGCCGCGGGCCCCGGCGCAATGGTGTTCAACGCTTATCCCCTGATGACCACCACAGGCATCTACGAGGGTCAGCGCGCGCAGACGGACAGGAAACGCGTCGTCATCCTCACCCGGTCCGCATACGCCGGACAGCAGCGCAATTCGGCCATCTCATGGTCCGGGGACATCCAGGGGACCTGGGACGTGTTCCGCAAGCAGATTCCGGCGGGCCTCAACTTCTCGTTGAGCGGCATTCCCTACTGGAACACCGATATTGGAGGTTTCTTCGGCGGGAATCCCAAAGACCCGAAATACCAGGAACTGTTTGTGCGCTGGTTCCAGTTCGGCGCGTTCACGCCCATGTTCCGCGTGCATGGCACCGGCGCGGGCAAGGAGTTCTGGCAATTTGACGAGCCCACCCAGAAGACTCTGGAAAGGTTCGAACGGCTGCGCTATCGCCTGCTGCCGTACATCTACTCGGTCTCCTGGCAGGTGACCAACAACGGCAGTTCGATGCTGCGCCCGCTCGTGATGGACTTCGCCAGCGATCGGGACGCGCTCACGATCGCCGACCAATATCTGTTCGGTCCGGCCCTGATGGTCAATCCGGTAACCGAGCCGGGCGCCGCCTCGCGCAGCGTCTATCTTCCCGGCAAGGCCGCCTGGTACAACTTCTGGACCGGCACGCGCGAAGCGCCGGGCCGCCGCGTCGATGCCGCCGCGCCGATTGAAACCATGCCGCTGTATGCGCCCGCCGGCTCCATCCTGCCGCTCGGGCCAGCCATCGAATACGTGGACCAGAAGCCGGCCGATCCGCTCGAAGTACGCGTTTATCCCGGCGCGGACGGCTCATTCACCCTGTACGAAGACGCCGGCGATTCCTACGACTACGAGCACGGCGCCTACACTACCATTCCGTTCCGCTGGAACGATGCCTCGAAAGTGCTTACGATCGGGAAGCGCAGCGGCGCCTATAAGGGTATGCTGAAGAAGCGCACCTTCCGGGTCGTGCTCGTGGACGAGCGTCACGGCGGCGGCTTGGACGAGTCCGCCGATGCTCGCGTGGCGGCCTACTCGGGCGAGGAGGTCCGGGTGAAGTTGCCCTGAGACAGACCTCGGAATGAACAAAACAGGAGATTTCAAGTTGAACCCCAATCGGTTTGTGATCGCTTTGCTTTCGTTGATTGGCTCGGCGTCATTCGGACAACAACCGGGCAACGCGCCATATCTGGATCCGAATCTGCCGCCCGAGCGCCGCGCCGCGGATATCGTCTCCCGCATGACGTTGGAGGAAAAGGCGCTCCAGATGCAGAGCACCGCTCCCGCGATCGAGCGCCTCGGCGTGCCCGCCTACAACTGGTGGAATGAGGCGCTGCACGGTGTGGTCCAGGGCCGCGCCTCCGTCTTCCCGCAGGCCGTCGGACTCGCCGCCACCTTTGATACCGGCCTGATGTACCGGGTGGCCGACATCATCTCCACTGAGGCGCGGGCCAAGTACAACGACGCCCTGATTCACCCCGGCGAGACAACGACCGCCATCCTTCCCGGCCGCACCGCCGGACTGACGTACTGGTCGCCGAACGTCAATATCTTCCGGGATCCCCGTTGGGGACGCGGCCAGGAAACCTACGGGGAAGACTCCTACCTGACCGGCCGCATGGGAGTCGCGTTCGTCACCGGGATGCAGGGAAGAGACCCTCATTACCTGAAAGTCGTTTCCACGCCGAAGCACTACGCGGTGCATAGCGGTCCGGAGCCGCAACGGCACGTCTTCGACGCCAAGGTGAGCGAGTCCGACCTGGTGGACACGTACCTGGCGGCGTTCCGGGCCACCGTCGTT
>Ga0187886_1000269_pt1 | contig 67982 bp, 61 predicted proteins | sample June2016WEW_20_1_FD_133001 | JGI IMG/M metagenome (GOLD analysis project Ga0187886, IMG submission 133001) | Peatland microbial communities from SPRUCE experiment site at the Marcell Experimental Forest, Minnesota, USA - June2016WEW_20_150 | ecosystem: Environmental > Terrestrial > Soil >... | reverse complement strand
GTCCAGAAGAATGCATCACATCCGGAGGACTAAGAATATTATTGCACGAAGTGCAATACAACTTCTTATGAAGATACTTTATTTATCAATGAGCTCACTGCAAAATTCATGGCGAGCATAGGTGTAGTATAAATTTGTAAGCCAGAGGCCGGAAGTATAAAAATAATATAAAAATGCTTAATACTTCTTAGGATTTAGTGATAATATTGATAACATCTTTGCTAACTACTATATTAACCACTGGGCAATTGAAACATTCCGGTAAAGCAATAGGCAAAGAAGTTTTTGCCTGCTCGCCCCGGCATAAAGAGCATTTGGTTGATGAATTTTTGGAATTGATTGTAATGAATGCGCTTCGAGACATGAAATCAAAGAAATTTTAGATTTATGCAATGTGAGAAATACGCTCAAATCGAATATGATTCTTTACATACAATCGCTATATCATCAACAAACTTGAAAGGAGAAATAATATGGCAAAACCTCAACGTGTCACATTCCTGAAAGCGAATCTCAAGGATCAACCCGGCACGCTACTCGGTGTCATGAAAGACTTGAAATCAAAAAATATTGCATTGAAAAGTCTTTGGGGTTATGGGAGAAGCGAAGGAACCGCAGAACTCTTCGCAATCGCAAAAGACCCGGATAAATTACGCAATGCATGGAAAGCTACGGGTGTGTTTGCAGAAGAAGGAACTGGATTTTTCATTAAAGGCGTGGACAAAACAGGCATTCTCCTGAAAAGTCTCGAAGCACTGGCGCAAGCTAATGTAAACATCAAAACAACAAATGCAATTGCAGTGAGCGGAAAATTTGGCTCGATCATTTGTGTTGATGCAATAGATGTTGAAAAAGCAGCGGAAGTATTGGGAGCCAAATAAAAGAGTCACAGCAGGATGACCGATACTTTACATAGTACAATCATATGTTGCCTAACCAGGCGCTCCCCGCCAAAATACAGCGGGGCAGGCAAGCCCCGACAAACAACATCGGGATGCCCGCCAGAAAGTATGTCGGGTAAACAAAAAACGCACTGACGGAATGAGCGCCCCCGTTGGAAAACACGGGGTAAACGGGTACGTTGAGCATGGCTGGAATATGTTTTGATTCTTAATAATAATTTTTTCAGAATGAACTTATTTCGTTATCTTCATATTGAAAGTATTCAGCGTGGCAGTCCGATCCCGCATAAGCGGGATCGCGATCGCGTTCCATTGTGTAACAATGGAACGGACTTAGCGCCCATCCGTTAGCCTGCAACAAGGAGAAATAAAATGATCTTATTTATTTTCTGTCAAGCCCAACAGCCATCGCCCATTTGGGTAACTGTTTCAGCAATCATCTTGGCTTTTATCGGCAGTGGAATTGTAACTTATCTGGTTGAACGCCATAGAGATACTAAAAAAGCAAAAATGCTTCAACATTTGATAATTTCGGAGATTGAGCGGAATTTAGAAGTATTGGACACAGAATACATTCGTGATAATCCATGGATTCCTCATAAAACTTGGTCATCTTTCTATGACTCAAATTCTATCGAGGTCACTTCTTTTAGTGACAAAGATATAGCGGCCAAGATAGTTAGGTTTTATGCAGATCTGGAATTACTAAATATCAGAGATGCGGAGAACAAAGAACTTGACCGTCTTTATAAGCAAAGCACTTTTGAAGCTGCGGAATTATTTAAGCGTACTCTTGGCGAGAGCAAGCGAGGAATTCGAAATAGCCTGATTGAGCTTGGTAGAGAAATTGTCAAATCAAAATCGTAGCGTTGCAGGCTAACCAGGCGCTCCCCGCCAAAATACAGCGGGGCAGGCAAGCCCGGCTTGTCCAGAAGGATGCATCACGCGGCCTCCGGCTGTTAGGCGGTCAAATAAGCATCTTCATCAGAAGAAAGAAATAAAGATGTTCAAAAATTATATATCTCTAAGAGTGTTGCCTTCATTCAATAAACGAGGAGAAAATATGGAAGAATCATCGATGTATCCAATTTCAAAGAATAGGCAAAAGAGAGATCGGCTGCATAACCTAGCTGTTGCGGTTGTTCTTTGTTCCGCGGCTGCGACATTTCTGTTCGGGGGATGCAAAGATTCTTCAACACAGCCTTCAGGACCTAAAAAGGTCCAGACACAGGACGATGCCGATAAAGTGGCAATTATTATTATTCAGCAGGCCATTGCACCCGCTCCGCATTATACTTCGGCGACCTGGAGTAACACGACGGTCAATGGAAGCTTAGCCGGAAGCGCCGTGGTCACCGGTTCGTATCAGGAGGTATGGTCGGGCACCTCGACCAATATCACGACTGAAGCTTATAAAACCGTACGAATCAGTTATAACGGCTATTGCTCGGACAACAGTTTCCCAACCATGACGGGCGACGCAGCTATCAACGGCACAATCACAGTTCATAGTTCTTACAGCAGCAACAGCTATAGCGGCGCATGGTACTTTACCGCTACAGTACAACTTGCCGGCGACCGATGTTCCGATCAAACATGGGCGTACTCTGACAGAGTGACATGCACGGTTACCTTCAGCACCCCCTATGTTTATTCGGGAAGCGTGACGTGCGGTTCTACATCCTGGAACGTCAGCGGCAGTTGAGCAAAGGGTTCGGCTTGATGAGATACTTGTTCCGTGAATTCGAAGATACGAAGATAGAGCTATTCTTTCTAGAACCTATCTCAAAAATGAAGAAATGACTTGTACATTGCCAGAGAGAAGTAGTCGAGAATGAGATCGTTGCTATTTTCGACTCGCTGTTGCTTAACGAGAGAACCATTCTCGTCAACGGTGGTGATATAGCAATTATCAGAATGCAAATTTGGTAATATCCAGCAACTCAAGCTCGGCTTGTCCAGATTTAAGACATTACCACTATTTGATGTGGTTAGGGTTACAGATATAAATGGAACTACCTTCCAGACTCGTTCAAGAGTATCAGCAAAGTTTTCGTGAATTCATATGACATCTTTAGCGATGCCGGAGAGACAAATCGCGAACGGTCTTCCAATGTATGTATGACGCCAAGAACTTTGGTTGTATCGATGGAATCGGCTTCATCATTGGCCAAAAACCGGGCAAATAATTAACAAAAAGATTAAATTTTTCTTGCTCCCAATTTGGGAATATTGTATCTTGATATGTGAGAATAATTGCAAAAGGAACCTTGAAGGACTTCTGGAATGTTAATGATTACAGAGATTCCGAGCAACCACTCAAATCATGGTATCAGGAAGTAAAGCGGGCGAATTGGAACAATCACAACGAAGTCAAGGCTCAATATATAAATGCAAGCATTCTTAGATATGGCAGAGTAGTGTTTAACGTTGCTGGGAATAAATATAGGTTGGTAGCATGGATAAATTATAAGCTTAAGATTGTGTATATAAGATTTATCGGCACTCATGCCAAATACGACAAAATAGACGCGGAGAAAATATGAAAGCATCTTATTTAAAATATCTTAAACCGATACAAACAAGAAGGGACTACAAAAGAGCGCTTGCCGTTATCGAAAAATACTTTGACGCAAAACCCAATACCGCAGAGGGTAATCTTGTAGAAATTCTTGCGGTTCTTATTGAAAAATATGAGGATCAAAAGTTCCCAATCGAAGTACCCGACCCCGTCGAGGCTATTAAGTTTAGAATGGAGCAATTAGGGCTAACCACAAGAGATTTAGCCTTAATCATTGGTGGAAGAAACAGGGTATCAGAAATATTCAATAAGAGGCGTCAACTTTCAATTCAAATGATAAGAAATATTCACAAAAAAATGGGAATTCCAGCAGAATCTCTTATTGGTGCGTATTCTGTTTGATGTCATTCAAATATGACGATTGTATATGTTGTATTCGTACCTGACGATGCTTGTTGTTGTCCAGCAGGTGTCACAGTCTACGCTGAGAGTTTCATCAACTTGCAGAACTACTTTCCCGACTCGTTCAGGAGCATCAGTAAAGTTTTCGTGAATTCATACGACATCTTCAGCGATGCCGGAGAGACAAATCTCGAACGGTCTTCAAATGTATGCATGACGCCAAGAACTTTCGGTGTATCGATGGAATCGGCTTTGTAGCCGTTGCGCACAAACTTACTTAACCGCTCGGAGTCGCCTTTCGGAACTATCGAAATGGCGATATCCTGTAAATTGGATTTTTCAAACGACACTTGATCCGAACCGGGGAACTCCGCACTCTCGAAGAATGGAAACCCTGTTTTTTTTGCCGCCTCATGAACGTAGCGGAGAAATGTTCGATTATTGTCGCCGACTGGCCCCACATACACTTCCTCACCTGTGCCTTCAATATCAAGATTCAACATCACAAAATGACGCGTAGGGGCGACGAACTGTTTGATATAATAATATGATCCGAGGAGCCCGGCCTCTTCTTGATCGAAGAAACAAAAATCCACCGAGTAATTCCACTCCACATCTTGAAGCTGTTTAATGAGCGAAAGCAAAACAGCAACACCGCTGCCGTTATCATTGGCGCCCGGGGAATCGCTAAACGCATCGTAATGTGCTCCGACAACGATTCGCATTTTCCCTGTTCCGGCCCGAACGATAATATTTTCACCTTTGGTCACCGTTGTATCTTTTTTATTGACGGTAATATGACTAAACGGTGCAGCGACGTACCCAACACCGAGAGCATGTAATTGATTTTTGATGAACTCAGTGCGTCCGAGATGTGTTTTGCCTTCAATGCCTACGACAGATGAATACAGTTCGTTTTCGATCGGCACCTGAGCCAATGAGAGCGAAGATGCGAGTATTGCAGCAAAGAAAAAAAGATAAAAACGTTTCATAAATCCCTCACGTATTTAACCTTATGCGAAATGTGGTTTTGAATCCGGATTTGCTCTCTTTGAGAAACAACTTACCGCCGTGATGCGACTCGACGATGCGCTTTGATAAACTTAATCCTAAACCCCAACCGCGCTTCTTCGTCGAGAAGCCGGGACGAAATACGTCATTGCGATGTTTGAGGTCAATGCCTTTTCCGGTATCGGAGATATCGATGAAGCTGTAGTTACTGTGTTTGGAAATAGAATAGGCGATCGTTCCCTCGCCGTTCTCAATGGCATCGAGCGCGTTCTTTGTTAGATTCTCAATGACCCATTCAAATAACTCGCGGTTCATGCGCGCGTATACCGGCCCCGGCGATTCGATGACAAGATGAACTTTCTTGCCGAGTTGGGGAATTCGCCGCTGGAAATACTCATTCACTTTACTGATGACTTCGGTAAGATTCTCTTTATGTAAATCCGGTTTGGAGCCGATCTTCGAAAACCGATCAGCGATTTTTTGGAGACGATAGAGATCGGTCTCCATGTCGAGCAGCGTCTCCATTGCTTTTGCATCTCCGGCCGATTGATCTTTCAACAATTCCACCCAGCCGAGCATACTTGAAATTGGTGTTCCGAGTTGGTGTGCCGTCTCGCGCGCCATACCGACCCATATATTGGACTGCTCGCTTCGTTTGACATAGCTGAAACTGATATAGCCGATGAGAATGAAGAGCGCCGCAACTGCAAGTTCAATGTAGGGAAGCCAACGGAGCTGAACAATAAGTGTCGATTCGCCATAATGGAGATAACTGAGAACGATCGTATCTTGATATGCAACCTTAATGGGTGGGCGAGAGTGGTCCATCTCGGTAATGAGTTCTTTGAGGAATTGGTGTTGTTCTGCCCGTGATCGCGTTGAATCCAGAGAGATGTTCTTAATACTGGCGCTGTAAGGATATCCCGGTTCGTTGTTTCGATCTGTCATCACGACGGGAAAGTCGATGGCATTGATGATCTCAGAAAAGAGGAAATTGTAATCATCATCGCTTGCTTTGCCGTTCGCAACATATTCGAACGACTTGGCATAGAGATCGGCAACTTCTTTTTCTTTCTTGCTGAGTGCCTGCACAAGGTCATGTGTGTACCACAATGTCGCGGCGATGATTGCAAAGGCGAGCACCAGTAGGAAAATTTTCAATCTGCCGGAAAGAGGAATAGAACCGGTCGCCGCAGATTTGATAAGCGATGCTGTTTTCATATCGAACACATAGAGTTATCGTACCATCAAAGTTTGATCGCGACGTGCACCGACCGATACCAACCAGATGTTCGTGTCGAGCATTTTGCTTACTGCTTCGATGTACTGTTTCGTTTCCTTCGGTAATTTTTTGTAACTCCGGACATCTGAGATCTTTGCTTGCCAGCCCTGAAAGGTCTTGAAGACCGGTTCTACTACATCGAGCGTCTGTGAATCAGTTGGGTAATGATGGAGCTTCTTGCCGCCGACTTTGAATCCGGTGCACACTTTGATCTCCTTAAACTCGTCCAGCACATCGAGTTTAGTAATGGCAATTCGTTGGATGCCGTTGACGCGAATAGAATATCGGAGGCTCTCCGCATCTAACCAACCGCATCGCCGCGGTCTCCCTGTGGTGGCGCCGTATTCGCCGCCGATTGTACGCAGCCGATCGCCAATTTCATCTTTCAGTTCTGTCGGGAACGGTCCATTGCCGACACGCGTGCTGTAGGCTTTTACGATTCCGACAATAGAGTCGATGGAGGTTGGAGGAATACCAAGGCCCGTGCATGCACCGCCGCTTGTCGGATTCGAGGATGTGACAAAGGGATATGTGCCATGGTCAACATCCAGCAATGCGCCTTGAGCGCCTTCCGCAAGAATGCGTTTGTTTTTCTTAAGTGCACTATTCAGATATTCGGAAGTATCGGTGATATATTCATCGAACTTTCGGTCGAACTCTTGATACTCATTAATGATCGCATCCACATCGAGCTCTTGCGTCTGATACAGCTTGCTGAGCAATTCATTGCTTGCTTCAATGTTGCGTTTCAATTTTTTACATAAAACATCACGGTTCAGTAAATCCACAACGCGGATGCCTGTGCGCATATACTTATCGTTGTACGCCGGACCGATGCCGCGTCCGGTGGTGCCGATTTTCTCTGCACCTCGTTCGCGTGCTACATCGAGCAATTTATGATATGGCATGATCAAATGGGCATTATGGCTAACGAGTAGTCTGCCGCTGATTTTGATGCCGGCATCTTTAAGCTGTTGGATTTCCGTCATCAATGCCACCGGATCCAACACGACGCCGTTTCCAATGACACATTTTACATGCGGGTGAAAAATGCCGGACGGAATGAGATGGAGAACAAACTCTTTCTCCTCTTTTCCTTTTTTGATTGGTAAGACGACAGTATGACCTGCATTAGCTCCACCTTGATAGCGAGCGACGATATCAACCTTATCGCTCAAATGATCGACAATTTTTCCTTTTCCTTCATCGCCCCATTGGGCACCGACAATGATTTGCACTGGCATAATTAGATTAGAGATTTAAGATTGTGGATTTTAGAATAGTGATTTAAATAAACCTGAGTCCTCTCAAACTGGCTACAAAAAACTGATTGCAGAAAACTAATTTCTGAAATATATTTAGCAAAAATTTTCACGAAAGACAAGCATCAGTAATGCAAACTGCCAAAGTCTTTCTCACTACCATTTCTCTCTATGGATTTTATTCGGATTGAATTTCTCTTTTAGTTTGTCTTCCCCTGTTGGATGGCCGATGGGGATAACATTGAGAGGAATGACATCTGACGGAATATTCAAAATTGATCTTACAGATTTCATTCTGTCGGGATAGGGATATGCTGCTGTCCATATAGCACCGAGACCAATTGCTTCCGCGGCAAGTAAGATGTTTTGACTTGCAAGAGCGGAGTCGATAATGGCATATTCCACAAAATTCTTATGTGCTTTTGCCGGAATACCGCAGACAATAATTGCTGCGCCTGCCTTGAAAAGCATTTTAGCAAAGGGCAGTGCATCAGCAAGATTATCAAGAGTCTTTCTATCGGTAACAACGATAAATTCCCACGGCTGACAATTAACTGCACTTGGAGCTGCCATTGCAGCCTTCAAAAGAATTTCTAATTGGTCTTGAGTTACTGATTCGCCTGTAAAATTCCGCACACTCTTGCGATTGTGAATGACAGTAAGTGCGTTAGGGATGGTCTGTTGGCTCATCGTCACTTCATACTTCAATAAGTTTTTGCCTTTATTCTCATAATGGGCTATATTGCCTCCGATAATTTCATACAATCCTACCGAAATATAAACAAAGGAGCAAGCGGTGGATAAGTTCGTTATCAATGGCGGAAAGCCCCTCAGTGGCACAGTCACGATCGGAGGTGCGAAGAATGCAAGTCTCGCACTAATGCCGGCGACGATTCTGGCGAGTGGAATATATCATCTTCATAACACTCCGGATTTGCGCGACATACTTACAATGGGACGTTTGCTTGAAACGATGGGTATAGGTGTATCATCAGTCGACCAAACATTAACGATTGATACGAAGACGATGAACAGCTATGAAGCACCGTATGAACACGTAAAAAAAATGCGGGCTTCTATTTATGTATTAGGTCCGTTAGTGGCAAGATTTGGTCAGGCAAAGGTTTCGCTTCCCGGAGGCTGTGCGTGGGGACCGCGTCCGGTGAACTTGCATATCGAAGGTATCCGAAAACTTGGAGCTGAGGTTGAGCTTGATGCCGGTTATATCATCGCAAAGGCGAAGCGTCTCAGTGGTACGCGAATTCTTTTTGATGTCTCGAGTGTCGGTGCAACAGGCAACGTGATGATGGCAGCTGTACTGGCAAAGGGAACTACTCTCATCGAAAATGCAGCGCAGGAACCGGAGATGGTCCAATTGTCTGAGTTTCTCGTGAAGATGGGAGCAAAGATTCACGGGATTGGTACAGGTCGTTTGGAAATAGAAGGTGTGGATGAATTGCATCCGGCAGATGTTACAACCATTTCAGATCGAATCGAATCCGGTACATTCCTCATTGCCGGAGCAATGGCGGGAAAAAAAGGGGGAATGATTCGCCTGGAGAAATGTAACCCCCACCATATTGGTGCACTTATAGTGAAGTTGGAAGATATCGGTGCGAAGATCACAACAGGTGCCGATTGGATAGAGCTCACACCGCCCGAGAAAATTCATGCAATCAATGCGACGACAGCAATTTATCCCGGCTTCCCGACCGATATGCAAGCGCAATGGATTGCATTGATGTCGTTGGCACAAGGAACAAGTATCGTGACAGATACAATCTATTTTGACCGCTTTATGCACGTTCCGGAATTGATTCGCCTCGGTGCGAATATTACGTTGAAAAAAAATATTGCCACCGTTATAGGTGTGAAAAAATTGACAGGAGCAAAAGTAATGTCCACCGATCTGCGTGCAAGCGCATCGCTTATTCTCGCCGGTCTTGTTGCCAAAGGAACAACGGAAGTGCTGCGTGTGTACCACATCGACCGCGGATACGAATCCATTGAGAAAAAACTTCAAGCGCTCGGCGCTGATATCTGCCGTGAACAAGGCGAGGAATTTTGATAAACCATTCTGAAAATTGCGCAAGACATCTTTGATGGCGGATTTTTTCTATACTCGCGCATTCAAGTTTTCAGCGATGGTTCTCATTCTTTTCGCAATTATCTGCACGCGTATTCCGCTTTTCAATTATCTTGGCTTTGAATTCTCTGCGCTCACCGTTGTTCTTGCCGGGTTTGTCGGCGGACTTCTCACACTTTCGCTCTGGAAACAAGTCGACTGCGAATGTAAAGCAGATGTCTGGCAGTTTGTCGGTGAAATCGCATTCGTTCAATTTATCCTTCTTGTTATTCCTTTTCTTATTTCACTGGCAAATGTTCTGTTCGTGAAGAACTGTTCCATTGGAGATGGAATGGTATTCTATGCTCTTACTGTTGTTCCCGGTGTACTCTTCTCGGTTGCTTTAGCGATGGTTGTTGGAATAGTATTCGGAAAGTGGCGAAAGACAATATTTACGGTATTGTGCATTCTTGTTCTTCTGCATATTCCGCTTGTTACATTTTTCCGTCCGCAAATATTTGCTTTTAATCCAATTCTTGGCTTTTTCCCTGGATTTACATATGACGAAACATTGCAAATGACTCAGCGCTTGCTGATTTACCGATTAGCGACAGTTGCCGCATCCGGATGTCTCGTTACCATTGCAGTATGGATTTGGCACATTCGTTTTCAAAGGAAAGAGCGTACAGATGCTTCTCAGCAATCATTTCCCTTCATAGAAATCGTAATACTTGCATTGCTGCTTCCAATTGTTCTTGTGATGCTGTCGTTCAGCGATCGGCTCGGATTCTCATCGTCTCAACACTATATCCAACAGAAGCTTGTCGGGAATTATAAGACTACACATTTCGAAATCATTTATCCTGCCGGTTCTGTGAAGCGTGAACAAATCGAGCAACTGGGCCGCTTACATGAGTACTATTATAGTAAGCTTTCACACGCTCTAAATGTCCAGTCCCGTGAGCGTATTGTTTCTTTCTTGTATTCCTCACCGGAAGAGAAAGGAAAGCTCATCGGGGCAGGGCGTACGGATATTGCCAAACCGTGGCTGCGGCAGATTCATATCAATCTTGCAGATGTGGAAGCAGGTTTGAAGCATGAGATGGCGCACATCCTTGCTGGAGAATTTGGCTGGTCACCTCTCATGATTTCACACAACTCGGGACTTGTGGAAGGAGTCGCGGTGGCAGTTGGAGACGATGTGTGGTACGATGAACCGCTCGACCGCGCCGCCGCTTTAGTCTTTGCCGCCGGTGTCAATCTGGACATGGAATCATTATTCTTGTTCTCCGGATTTGCGAAAGTGAATGCAGGAGTGAGTTACGCACTTGCAGGATCGTTCTGCAAATTCCTTATTGATTCGTTCGGGATTGATCAGTTCAAGAAGCTTTATCAATCCGGAGATTTTGTTCTCACATACAACCGCCCTCTTCCTTCGCTTCTCACGGAATGGCGAACGATCGTTCACCGCCAACAATTCACGGCAAACGACAGCATAAAAGCTCAATATTTCTTTCGACGTTCATCGATCTTTGGAAAAGAATGCGCACGTGTGATTGCTAACGTAAACTCGGAGACAAGAGAACTTCTATCTCGTCATGAATTTGAAAAAGCCCTTGCATCGACAGAACGATCTCTGGGGTTGAGCAAAACACCTGAAGCTGTTTTTCAAAAAACCACAACATTGTTCGAGTTGCGGAGATTCAAAGATGTTGCAGACTTTGTCGAAACTCAATTGCGCGACACGAGCTTCGATTCCGCTCTTCTCCCGCTCCATCTCCGACTCGGTGATGCGTACTGGGCGATGGATTCACTCGTTCGTGCGAAACAAGAATATGAAATGATGGCACGTTTTCATCTGAGTGCTTGGTATGAAGAGGCATGTGTGCTTCGGTTAGAATCATTGAAGAATGAACAAGACCGCAGTGAACTGCAAGTCTATTTCACTTATTCAATGGAGGATACGGTTCGAATGGATCGACTTTCAAAATTACATTCTCCGCTTGCCCGATATTTGCTCGCACGCGAACTTGCAGGAAAAGAGAAATACAGAGAATCTAGCAGTATTCTTGAACATATAAGTTCTTCGCACTTAAAATCACTTGAGTTCTTTTATCTTCAGCGGCTTGGGCGAGTTTACTTCTCAATGCAAGAATGGAAAAAAGCAGGAGCATTGTTTGAGAAAGCTTTGCCAATTGCTCCGACTGGATCGTTGGAAATTGAAATAAAAAGATGGATAGAACGATGTGAGTTTGAATCAAAGCCACCCTCGGAAGGTGTCTGAGAGCCTTGTCAAAGTTGCCAATAACTTAACCAAGAAAACTTTGACAGGGCTACACACAGAGGAAATAGTAAACGAGGACACAAAATGGAATGCAATAAACAAAAAAACTTGAAGAAATGTAATTGCAGTTATGAACCCTGCTCACGCAAGGGAACGTGTTGTGAATGTATACAGTATCATTTGCAGATGCAGGAATTACCCGCCTGTTGTTTTCCGGACGACATCGAGCAGACATACGACCGGAGTTTCCGCACGTTTGCCCAAGGTGTGATGAGCGGGAAGATACATAATCGATGAAGTCCGACATTTCTCAGAGACAGAATATGTCTGACATCTAAAAGGGGCATGAACCTTCAGTATTCTCGCCTGTTACTTGAAATTGCATTTCCGCCAATTTTTGACTTTATTTAAATTCAGAACAAGAAAATACACGAGAGCTCTCGACGATTATTCGACGGTAGATTTTGGGAATCTCTAAAACAAAACAGAAATCACTTATTATTCGGAGTATCAATCATGTCACAAACAATTACTGATGTATGGGCACGCGAAATTCTCGATTCTCGAGGGAATCCTACAATTGAAGTCGAAGTTGAATTAGAAAATGGCACGGTAGGGAGGGCAGCAATCCCCAGTGGCGCCTCGACAGGTGAAAACGAAGCCGTTGAGTTGCGCGATGGTGATAAGTCGCGTTATTCTGGTAAGGGCGTTCTGAAGGCAGTGAAGAATGTCAATAATATCATCTGTAAAGAGGTTACCGGTTTTGATGCGCTTGATCAAGTCGGCATCGATAGAATGATGATTGCATTAGACGGCACACCGACAAAAGCAAAATTAGGGGCAAATGCCATTCTTGGTGTTTCTCTTGCAGTTGCAAAAGCAGCGGCACAATCGCTGAAAATACCTCTCTATCGTTACATCGGCGGCACGAATGCCAAAGTGCTTCCCGCGCCGATGATGAATATTATTAACGGCGGTTCCCATGCAGACAATAATGTGGACTTTCAGGAGTTTATGATCTTTCCGCTTGGGGCACCAAGTTTTGCAGAAGCATTGCGCATGGGAGCGGAAGTTTTTCATACACTGAAAGGTGTGCTCAAGAAAAAAGGATACAATACTTCCGTTGGTGATGAAGGCGGGTTTGCACCGAATTTGAAATCCAATGTCGAAGCGATTGAAGTTATTCTCGAAGCCATTTCGAAGGCAGGCTACAAACCGGGCGCACAAATTTACATCTCTCTTGATCCTGCTGCAAGCGAATTCTATGATACAAAAAAGAAAAAGTATGTTTTCCATAAGTCGGATAAATCGGAAAAATCTTCGGCGGAGATGGTGCAGTTCTGGGAAAATTGGGTGAACCAATATCCGATCATTAATTTGGAAGATGGAATGGCGGAAGGAGACTGGGATGGCTGGAAATTACTGACGGATGCAGTTGGCAAGAAAATTCAATTAGTAGGTGATGATTTGTTTGTGACCAATGTTGAATATCTCTCAAAGGGTATTAAAAAAGGTGTAGCGAATTCGATTCTCATAAAAGTGAATCAGATTGGTACGCTCACTGAAACTCTCGATGCCGTTGAGATGGCAAAGAAAGCAAGCTACACTTCTGTGATCAGCCATCGTTCCGGTGAAACGGAAGACACAACGATTGCCGATATCGCAGTGGCGACGAATTGCGGAATGATCAAGACCGGTTCTGCAAGCCGCACCGACCGCATTGCGAAATATAATCAATTACTCCGCATTGAGGAAGAACTCGGAACAAACTCGATCTATGCCGGTAAATCAGCAGTGAACGCGAAGTTGTAAAGATATCGATGAAGAACACGAAGAAGCTGGGAGGGAGGTACACTCCCGACCACATGGCGCACTCTTCACTGCTTCGTTGCGTGGGAATATTCTCTCGCGTTTTGATATTATTTTTTAATCGCTTAGAATTTGCCGGCAAAAGTTTACAAAATAAAGGAAGACTGTCTTGATTACATCATTACCGACACAATATGCACCAGCAGAACGTGCAACCACAGAAGATTTGAATCAGCAAATTAAATATTTTATAAAAAACCCTTTACAGAGTGAATTACTGAATGCCGTACCTATCATAGTTGTAATTTTGAATGAACGCAGGCAAATTGTTTTTGCCAATCGTGCAATGGACAAATTCATGAAATTATCTGGAGAAAATTCTTCACATGGGAAAAGACATGGCGAAGTGTTGCGATGTATACATGCAATAGAAGGCGAAGGTGGATGCGGTACAACAGAATATTGCCGTACATGCGGTGCGGTGCGTGCCATCCTTGTCAGCCAGAAAGGAAATGTAAGTGTTCAGGAATATTTAATATCGCGAGAAGGAAATTTAGATCCATTGGAATTGAGAGTTACCGCAACACCTCTGAATATCTATAATGGAACATTCACGATTTTTACGATTACCGATATTAGTCACGAAAAGCGCCGTCGTGCGTTAGAACGAATATTTTTCCATGATGTATTAAACACCACAGGAGGACTCACTGGGTACTTTGAGATGATGGAAGAAGAAAATCCGCAAATTCAGAAAGAATGTCTGATTACAATAAAACGTCTTTTGAGAAGCCTTATTGATGAAATTAAGGCACAAGTTGAACTTGCGGCAGCAGAAAGCAATGAATTAGCAGCAAACCCAACAGAGATTAATTCAATTGATTGCATACAAGAAGTTTGCGAATTCTATCGCCACCACATTGTTACGGAAAATCGTACAATCAGCATCGATCTTCATGCAATGCGAATTATGTTTGTATCTGACTCAACTTTATTGGGGCGTGTTCTTGGCAATATGATTAAGAATGCACTCGAAGCATCTCCGGAAAATGGAATAGTTACAGTAGGCTGTGCTCATCACAACGAATCTGTTGAATTTTGGGTGCACAGCACATCGTTTATTCCGCGAAATGTTCAGTTGCAAATGTTCCAACGATCATTTTCTACTAATGGTTCGAGCCGTGGACTTGGTACATACAGTATGAAACTACTAAGTGAGCGATATCTCCATGGAAAAGTTTCATTTACTACATCGCAAGAAGAAGGAACGACATTCCGAGTGACAATCCCGCTTGTTCTTAATAATAATTAAAACGCAATGAAGAAATTTCTATAGCGGTATTGAAGACCTGAAAACCGTCGAGATGATCGATTTACTCTGGATCAAAGGGAACAAAGTTTTTGCAGCATTCGAAGTAGAATCAATTACTTCGCATTGAGGAAGAACTCGGAACAAACTCGATCTATGCCGGTAAATCAGCGGTGAACGCGAAGTTGTAGGCAAATGACGTACTCTGATTGGAGGGAGTTTAATTCTTGACTTACAAAAGTCAAGAGCTACTCTCTCCTGGTTACTACCAACTAGAAGGAGATGAAAGATGAACCGTATATTGGTAGGTCTGGGAGTAATTTTCTTCTGCTTTTCTGGCTGTAAGAAAAGTAACAATCCGGTAGACCCGCCAGCAGTCGTTCCTTTTGACCTTTCATTAGGAAAGACGTGGACATATGCGTGGAGTTCGGTAATATCCGATTCAACAGGGAAAATCCTTAATTCAGAAACTGATTCATTCCAAGTGCGAATTGCTTCAATACATGATACTTTAAAAAATTATACAGAATTGATAAGGTTTGAAGCACAATCGATAGTGCATTATATCGGTACTTCAAAAGTGTGGTACCAGTTTGCAGGAGATTCGCTTGTAGAAATTGCCTATAATAATGCAGGTGCTACTCCAGTGGTTTTACCAAAACGAATAGTAAAGACAGTAAATGATTCAAAGAATGGGCCTGCATTCTTTTCCTTATTCCCCAAAGTTGTTATTACGATGATGAGATTAAAAGGTATACAGGATACTACAATATTTCGAGATGACATCAGAATCGTTTATAAGTTTCCATTAGTAATTGGAAATAGATGGACTAGCTTTACTTATCCATTTCTTCAGGTGCGGGAGGTTGTCGGAACAGAATTAATTGAGTGTGCCGGGAAGAATTTCTCCTGTGTCAAAATCAAGACGACGATTCCGTCACTGGACCCCAATATTGAGTGGTATGACTATGTATCGATGGAGGGACTTATTGTGCGACAGATCAAAATCGATAACCTTGTTCAGACAACATCAGATAGTCCAGACATTGTCTCATATGGTCATGCAGATGAGTCGTTGGAATTAATACAATGATGAGCACTAACGACAATGAGGCTTGTTGTTCACAATTAAAAAAGTGTAAACAATCTATTTATAGTTGAGGAAGAATTACAATGACTCCACACATAAAATTTGGTACAGACGGATGGCGCGGAGTGATTGCCGACGATTTCACTTTTGAAAACATAGCAAAGGTTGCACTCGCAACGGCGAACTTCTACAAACGAGACAAAAAAATAAAAAACGGCATTGTTGTTGGGTACGATTCGCGTTTTCTATCAATGGAGTTTGCAGAAAAGGTATCGGAAGTTCTTGGCAATCGCGGAATTAAGGTTATTCTCTCAGATAAAATTTCCTCTACGCCAATGGTCTCTTTATTGGCGAAAAAGTTCGATGCTGCCGCAGGCATTATCATTACTGCCAGCCACAATCCAGCGAAGTACAATGGTTTCAAAATCAAGGGAAACTTTGGCGGTCCAGCTTTTCCAGAGTCAATCGAGAAAGTGGAGAAGGAACTGAAGAAAGTTATAAAGTCAAAAGTAGTAAGCAAAAAGTCGTTTGAGGAGTTGGTTGAAAAAGGGATTATAAAAAAAATTGATTTCACCTCAATGTACATTGAAGATATAAAAAACAAGATCGATATCAATCTGATTAAGTCGTCCGGAATTAAAATTGCTTACGATGCGATGCATGGCGCAGGTCAAGGAGTGATGGATCAGATTCTTCCGCTGAAGGTTTCGATACGCGGTGATTTCAACCCGTCATTTGGCGGGAGTCATCCCGAACCTTTGCCACAAAATACTCCTGGATTGATTGAGGCGATTGTGAAAAATAGATGCGACATCGGCATTGCAACCGATGGTGATGCAGACCGCATTGGTGCGTTTGATGAGAATGGCAACTTCGTCGATTCACACCGGATCTTTGCAATCCTTCTGAAATATTTTATCGAAGAAAAGAAGATGACCGGCGAAGTGGCAAAGTCATTCTCTGTCAGTCAGATAATCGACAAGATGTGCAAGAAGTACGGCTTGGTATTGCACGAAACGCCGGTTGGATTTAAATATCTCTGCCGATTGATGGTCGAGCGCGACATTTTGATTGCCGCAGAAGAAAGCGGTGGAGTTGGTGTTAAAGGACATCTACCGGAACGCGATGGCACATATATTGGCCTCCTCCTTGCCGAGATTATGGCGATACGAAAAAAGAAACTCAGCGAGCTTGTCAATGAACTTATGACTGAATTCGGATGGCATTATTTCAATCGATACGATGCGCATCTGACAGAAAAAGAGAAACAGCGTATTCTTGCTATCTATAAGAAAGGTCCGAAGCAGATTGCCGGACTTCCGATTCAGCGGATTGAAACAAAAGACGGTTTCAAACTTTTTGTGGAGAATGGGTGGGTGCTCGTCCGTGCGTCAGGCACAGAGCCGTTGATCCGATTCTATGCTGAAGCAGAGACACCGGAGAAAGTTGAAACATTGCTGAAGGCCGCACGGGAAGTGTAATTAAGTGATTTCCGCCAAAGGCGGATGCGCCTCTAGCGCAGAGTAATTTAGACAAACCTCCGGCAATATTCGGAGGTTTTTTATTTTTTTATAAATTAGATACCTAAATGAAAGGTAACTACTCAGCATTTATTTTGGTAAATAGAAAAATAATTCCCTCTCCTCACAGGAGAGGGTTAGGGTGAGGTCAAAGAATAAAAGGATAAACTGACCCCACCTTAGTCCTCCCCTAAGAGGGGAGGAAATCAAGGTAAAGAATGGCACTATCGAAAAACACACTGAGCAATTACATTGAATGAATTAAAACGCGGTGATGAACTCCAGCTTGAAATCACCGATGCGGCTTTTGAAGGAAAGTCCATCGCTCGCCATGAAGGGCTGGTGGTGTTCGTTGAAAACGCTGTGCCCGGCGATCTCGTTGTTGCGAAACTATCCAAGATCAAAAAGAGTTTTGCAGAAGCAAAACTCGTGCGCGTGGAACGCCCGTCGCCATTACGCGTAGCACCTCGTTGCAAATATTTCGGTGTGTGCGGCGGCTGTAAGTGGCAGCATGTCGATTATCAAGCGCAGCTTCGCTTCAAACAGCAGCAAGTTGTAGACGTATTCGAACGAATCGGCGGTTTCTCGAATATTCAGATCTCATCGATTATCGGAGCGGACGAGATTTATTTTTACCGCGGAAAGATGGAATATTCGTTTGCTGAAAAACAATGGTTGGTAGAAAAGCCATTGTCAATTGCCGATGGCCGATTGTCGAATGAAAAGAATGGATCTCCAATCCCAAATCCTGAATCTCTAATCTCGCATCCCGAATCTCAAATCTTTCTAGGTTTGCATGTTCCTCAGCGGTACGATAAGGTTCTGGATATTGATGAGTGTCATCTTCAATCTCATTTCTCAAATCAGATATTAAACTTTACGAGAGATTTTGCCCGTCGGAATCATTTGAATGTCTATGACTCTGACCGCAACACCGGTTATCTCCGTTTCCTCGTTATCCGCGAGAGTAAGAAGAAAAAAGAACTCATGGCGAATCTTGTGACGTTTGAAGACCGTCCTGATGTGATGAAGCACTATGCGGCAGAGTTGAAAGCGAATGTAGGTGAAGTGACGACAGTGGTGAATACGATTAACGCCAAGAAAGCACAAATTGCATTCGGCGAAACAGAGATGGTTTATCTCGGCAACGGATGGATTCATGAACTACTGGGGAGCCATCACTTCTCGATTTCTGCAAGTTCGTTTTTCCAGACGAATGTGGCGCAGGCGGAAAAGCTCTACGGTGTGACGAAAGAATTCGGTGGATTTAAACTCACCGATGTTGTGTTCGATCTTTATTCTGGAACAGGTTCCATTGCCATCTTCATTTCGGATGCAGTCAAGGAAGTAGTTGGGATTGAATCTGTGGAAAGTGCGATCCGTGATGCGGAAAAGAATGCACGGGAGAATGGTATCACCAATTGCCGGTTTTTACTCGGTGATTTGAAAGAACGGTTAACGAAAGATACAGAATGGATGTCATCTCATCCAAAACCCGATGTACTTATCATAGATCCGCCGCGTAACGGTATGCATCCAAAAGTCGTGGAAGAAATATTAGGAATAACACCGGAACGAATCGTCTATGTGAGCTGTAATCCGGCAACGCAGGCGCGCGATGTCAAGTTACTTTGTGCTGAGAAGTATCAGCTTATGAAGCTTCAGCCGGTGGATATGTTTCCCCATACGTACCACATTGAAAATGTAGCGCTGCTTCAAGCAAAAATAAATGTGTCGGAATAAAAATAGCGGTACAATCTCAATTATTGTATCTCTCCAGCGCGAATTATTTCTGTCCGCCGCAGTGTAGTTTGCGGGAAGATGTTGGTCATCTCTTTCTCGATTCGCACAGGTTCCATCATTTCTATAAACTTCGCTTCGATCGTCTCGGTAACGCTGTCCGCTTTTACCACTCTGAAATGAATCGGTACCATCATAACTGTGTCCGGGAACGATTTCCACCGCATAGAGACACTATGTGCAGTACTGCTGGAAACAAATTCTCCGGCAACATCCTCCAGCTTGTTCTTCCCTGCAGAGTATGAGAGTGTGAAGTTCCGAGGCCGGTATTTGAAATGAAGTGTTGCAAGAATGTCATAGGTGATGCTCGAATCTACAGAAGTCAGAACTGTCCTCTCGATTTGAATCCACGGAGCTTGATGATAAGTAAAATCTTTTACTGGCACATCCCGTTCCCAAGTTGAAATTGTTGTGTCTTTTTCTGCAAGATGAACGGTGAGATGCCGGAGGTATTCGCTGCTTTTCAACTGCACTGTTCCTTTTCCAGTGTTCATATCCAACAACTGATCGATCGTGATGGTCGGCCTCCATTCATCGGAATAGGAAGGCAAGAATGATAAGACAAGAACACAGAGAAGGAATAATGCTGAGCCTACGATCAATCCTGTTCGTGTTCTCCATTTCTTCAACCACAGCAGATCGATACCACTATCGAAGTAGACGGCTGCGAAGCCAAGCAGAAACGGGAACGACCACAGTGCAAAAAAGAGAATGTAGAAGAGATGTAAAACGAAATACATCCACATGGGCTGAGCGGATTGGAGCGCCATGGTTCTTCCTAAAAAAAAGAATTCTTCCGAGAACATTAATCGAAACATAAAGTGCGGTGAAAGAATCCAGAAGAATAGTTTCAGCAGGGGTTTATTCGCAAGCATGGCAAGTGCGAGGAAGAACAGCGCGAGAGCCGGATACAATGTTACCTTAACATTAATAAGCGCTAGAAGCGAAATGAATACGAGCAGAAAGACGACGGTACGGAGGAACCATCGGTACGGATCTTTGCTCAGATTCACGCGCCGACTGAATTTCAACGAGAAGATGATCCCAAGCAGCGCCGCAAGGAATCCGAGTATGAAATATCCATCGGGAGAGGCAACCCACGGAAAGCGCGTTCCTTTGATAAGTCCGACAAGGTTCTCTGAAAGCCACACACACGTTTGGATAAGCAAAGCAAAAAGGAATAATTTGAAAGCAGGTACTTTGGGTCGTTGACTTCTCTCTGTTTCAATCCTTCGCTTCCGTACAACAATGAGAGCACCGATTGCAAGGACAACCGATACGATAATGAATGTGGATAATAACCACAATGGAAAAAATAGAGCGCGTTTGCCAATCTGCAGGAGGTAGTAGTTGTTTGTTTTTTCTTCCGGCACATTTTCATCGAATCGATGGATGAGTGCATAGACAAGATCTCCGCTCCGCTTGAGGCCGCTTGGTTTGAAATGTTCAAAATCATCCTGCGGAGTATGGATAGGATCACTTATGTCAGAAGTGAAGTCGATGGCGGGAATTCCTTTTGCAAGAAATGGCTCATGGTCGGAGCCAACACCGCCGCCTGGCATCATACTCATTGCTGTGAAGAAATGTGTGGGATAGTCTAAACCCGAATATCCCAGCTTCCCAAATTCTTCATAGGTCGCCTGCACAAGCCAGACCGGTGTGTTGCCGCCCTTGTAGTCGATAGTCGGGATGAGAGGATCGCGGCCGTTGGCCATGTCTAATTCCAACATCAATGTTACACTGTCAATCCGGGAAAAATGATCGACAAAATATTTCGAGCCGATCAGTCCCTCTTCTTCTCCTCCAAAGAGACAAAAGAAAATTGTGGAATGATGCTGCTCTTTTGAGAGAACACGCGCAAGCTCGATGACCGCTGCTGATCCCGATCCGTCATCGTTTGCACCGGGGATATCTGGCCCCGCTGAATCGATGTGTCCGCCAATGACGATGATGCGGTCAGTCTTTCCACGAAGCACGCCGATCGCGATGCCGCTGCTGGTATTGACGGAAGCACCGGTCATATCGTTTTTCGCGGTTTTCATTTCCATGACATATGCTTCATCCAATCCGAACTCGCGAAACTTTGCAAGTGCAAATTCCATCGCGCGTCGTTCATTGGGCGATCCCATCGGCCGGGCACCGATGGTAACAGAAATAGTTCTCAGATATGAGAGAGCACTATCCGATGAAAATAGTATTTGTGCATAACTCAATGAAGGGAGAGTGATGAAGAAGAGGAGGAAGCGCTTCATGGAAATATTTTCCTCAAGCTAAATGTTCTTTAAAAAATGAAGCCACGGAATCTTTATATGCCGCACCGCCAACTTCCCATACATCATTGTGGCCTGCATTGTCGATAAGGAGAAGTCGCTTAGGTTTATTGGCGGCATCATAAAGCAACTTAGAGTATTCAGATTTAATAAATGAGTCATTCTTCCCATGAACAATGAGGATAGGGACGTGTACGCGTTTGATGTCTTCCAATGGCGAAACAAGTCTCGCTTTGAAGTTTGCTATTTTCTGGGATTGGACGAGCGCGATATTCCTTAAAAAATGCCAGGGCAATTTGATAATACGTTTTTGGTAATCCACGAAGACAATGCGCAACGAGGTATAGCTGCATTCGGAAACGACGGCAGATATACGAGAATCAATTGCAGCTGCCTGAATCGCAACAGCTCCGCCCATCGATGTGCCGAAGAGACCGATTTTTCCAATTTCTCTATCTTTTCTTGACCGGAGATATCTGGTCACTGCCGAGACATCGTACTTCTCATAAAATCCGTAGGTGCAATACAAACCTTCGCTTTCACCATGCTGGCGTGAATCGTAGAGAAAAATATTGAATCCCATGTCATAGAGAGATCGCGCGAATGCCATACCGGCAATTTTACAATCACCAACCCCGTGCAAAAAAATTATTGTACCACGAGTTTTTTTCTTTTGCGGGATGAACCAGCAGCTCAGTTTCCATCCGTCAAACGTCTCAAGAGTTATATTTTCTTGCGGAAGTCCGGCATCCGTTGGCTCAAGAAGAGTGGTAAGCCGAGCGTACCATTCCCTCTTCCGTCGAACCGGTTTGAGCAAAATCAGCGGACCTGCGACAAGCAGCACAAACGCCGCCTGGATCAGAAAAAGCACAGAGATAATAAGCAGGTTGAGAAAAATTTCCATGGAAAATCTACCGTGATACGTTCCTCGAAAGACCAGAATTATTATACTGTATCAATATATCAAGGCAGATTGATGGATGCAAGGTACGCGATGTAGCGGCGGGTCCTTGAATGAAGTCTGAGGAGTCATTATCTTTAAACAAAGCCCCCAACTATTTCGTCTTGAAAATTATCATTACTCGAAAACTATTCTAAAGGAGTCCATTCTTTAAAGAATCTCACAATATCTCTTTTCTCCTCTTTATCCAATGGGATATTATAGGAAGGATTCCCAAAATACTTAATTATATTTTGTCTTTGAAGTTTTGATAACCCATAAGATGTTGCCCTAATGTCTTTTCCTTTTGCATTTGCGGCCACTTGAAGTCTCTCGGTATTTGTATCATGAAAACCATACCCTAAGAATCGGACTTTTTCAGATTGTTGAATTAAACGTTGTGCTTCTATAAAATTCTCGTCGGCATCGTTACGTTCATGAATTACCGATAAATGCATCATCCCATATAAAATATTCTGTACATCGTCCGTAGGTTCATATTTGCGATAGATTTTATTGTCTTGCCATCCGAGATTGCCAATATGACCATAAACGTGAATGATGGGAATTTTATTCATTACCATTTTACAGTTATCAAATGAAAGATTCAGGTATTCCTTTAATTGCGTAAACAGATAATGTTCAAGCGACCTGTCATAGTTAAAAGTGATAAAACTTATTTGTCTATCTTCAAGTTTTTCAATATCTCTTCTTAATACTTCAAAAATCATTGAATACCAATTCTCTTTATTATCTCTCGCAAATAATCGCGCTTCATTTTCATAAGGAATAAGAGCTTGTGCAATCACCGCCTTGCCAACATTTAGAAATTCCGGACGGGCTTGGAGGAAATCATCAATAGATTCAACCACTGCTTTTAATAGTGATTCTCGTAAACGTTGAATTTTTTCATATTCAAATTGACTAACAGAACCTTGCAATTCTGTAGCCACTTTGGCTAGTACAGTCGTTTTTGAAGAGAGAGATATATTGTCAATTATATCTGATACAAGTTTATAACCCAATGGGAAACCATATGGTATGCTTGCTCCAGCGCCGAGAATAAATACAGTTCTACTCTTAAACATACTATCCTTTCATTTCTATTTCATCAAGAAAACAAAAATTAAAAAGAAGCTCCAATCCACTATGGTTGGAACTTCGGATTGTGAAACAGTATCACCTCTTGAGGGGAGGGAAAGAGGGCGATACTTCTATTTTTTCAACGTCAGAGAATAAAGCGCATTTTTAATTCGTTGAAGTCTTCTAGGGCTTGGATAAACACGACCAGTCATATAATATGTAATATGACCTTGAGGAATCTTCGTCGTTTTAGCCAACCACTTTCTATCCTTTCCAGAATAAGCCAGCGCGTTCTCGATTAGATTTGATAATTCAGAATATTTTGGGTTTTTTGGCTTTTGTAAGACAACATGTTTCCCTAAAACATGCGAGTCACCTATCAACGGACTATGATGATATATTTGCAATGCTTCAAGAATTTTTACAAGTCTTTTTGGTTTAGGATAGTTGAAACCTTGTGCATACGCAGATACTATACCGCGACCGATACCTGCGCGACGAGCAAGGTCAATTTTTCTCATTCCTAGTTCGGAAAGACGAGTTTTGAGTAGATTTGCAAACTCAGCATACTTTGGATTCTTCGCACGAATAAATTTAAGTTTATTGATATAATCTGTTGGTGTATCTAATCCTAATTTATCAGCTAATCGTTGTTGGTGCTCTGACTCTGAAGCAAGACCTTGTCGGGATAAATAATGCTTATTATATTCGTCGTATGTTTGAAAACCACGTTTCTTAGCCACGTGTTCAAGGCGTCTGGTCAAGGGTGCCAGTTCTACGTTATCAGGAAATGATTCTGGTTTTGCAGAAACAGTTTTATTTATTTTGTGTGGGTTCTTCATTCAAATATTTATTTTTGTAAAAGGTCTAATTTAGGAGGCAACTTTTTAATAAAGGAATACTGTTCTTTCGCTTTTTTTTCAACGTCAGAGAATAAAGCGTATTTTTAATTCGTTGAAGTCTTGCAGGGCTTGGGTAAACAAGACCATTCATATAATATGTAATATGACGTTGAGGAATCTTCGTTGTTTTAGCCAACCACTTTCTATCCTTGCCAGAATAAGCCAGCGCGTTCTCGATTAGATTTGACAATTCAGAATATTTTGTATGTTTCGGTTTTTGTAGAATTACATTCTTACCTAATATCTGCGAGTTCCCAATCAAAGGACTATGGTGATATATTTGTAATACTTCAAGTATTTTATTTAGAGTTTTTGGTTTGGGATAATGATAACCTTGGGTATAGCGATAAATAAGCGAATTTGAAATTCTAACACGACGTGCAAGAGTATATTTATTCATATGGAGCTCTGATAAACGAGTGTTGATTAGATTAGCAAGCTCAACATACTTTGGATTCTTGGCACGAATTGAATTAAGTTTATTGATATATTCTATCGGTGTAGTTAAACCCATTCTTTCAGCCAATTGCTTTTGATGTTCTGACTCTGAAACGAGACCTCTTTGCAATAAATAGTAATCAATGTATTCACGGTAGGATTGAAATCCGCGTTTCTTAGCAATCCGCTCAAGTCGTTTGGTTAAAGGTGCCAGTTCTATATTATCAAGAAATGATTCTGGTTTTGCAGAAACAGTTTTATTTATTTTGTGTGGGTTCTTCATTCAAATATTCATTTTTGTAAAATGTCTAATTTAGGAGGCAACTTTTTAATAAAGGCATACTGCTCGTTCGCAAGAGTAGCAGGAGATATATTATTGTATTCAAGTGAGAACACCTCTGGCAGATGTTGTTTTAATTTAAAGAATTGAAAGGGGAAAAGCCAAATATTAAATCCCAATTTGAGAGGAACAAACTGGGGGTAAATAAAAGTTTGTGAGGCAATCACATCCTCTAACCTCGGGTATGGAAAAGACTATTTAGTCTTTAACCCAAAAAACCCAAGCCCTACGCCCATAATTACGAGCGTAAAGTTTCCGACCATTCCGCAGTGTTATATATGTGCGGAATATCTGGTGGAAACCAGGTCTAGGGAGTTTTTTCTCCATAGAAGTCCTTTCTTTACGTGTGATAAATGGGCTTGCTTTTTATGTCTAAGACTCTTACAATAAAGCACCAAGACCTGTAAAAGGGTCAACATACTCTGCGCAAGCCTTGAATTATTGCACAAGCAGAGATTGTGAATCAGTCCCAGAATAGCGCAAACTATTTTGGGATTTTTTTTGGAATATTTTTCTTTTATGTATCATTATTTTCTATACAAATGTACGTGGAATTCGATGAGAGGGCAAGGTTTACTTTTGCACATCCTCTGCACGGTGGTATTCACGAGTTATCCACATCGGGATTGTAATTCCACGCGGAAAAATTGCAAAAATAATCCTTGACAGAAGCTACTGATTTTCATAGAGAAGAAAATAAAAACCTGTAATAAGAGGGCTTTGTTATTTTAGAAGTAAGTTTCCCTTACAGTTTCAGAGCATTGACTGTATGGATTAAAGTGGATGGTACTACAGTTGCATATACTTGTGAAGTAATTACCAATAAATGACTTAGTGGGAATAGTCGGTTGTATCTTTTTTGTGTCTTTCCTCGTTTAAACTATAAAATGCGATTGGAAAAGAATATAAAGTCACTATCTTTAAGCAAAGCCCCAACCTTTTCCATAGATCAAAGGTCTAATTCTATGTCTGACGAACAAAGGAATTCCGAAAGTATGACCGGCAATGAAACCGAGTTGATTATGCAAGCCCAGCGAGGTAATATGAACGCATTTGAACAGCTTGTTCACCTGCATGATAAACGAGTTCTCACAATCGCGGCGGGGTATGTGCACAGCGCCGACGATGCAAAAGACATCTATCAGGAAGTATTCCTTCGGGTGTATAAGGGCCTCTCGAAGTTTCAATATAAAAGTGAATTCTCGACTTGGATTTACCGGATAACGACAAATGTTTGTTTAAGTCATCGATCACGCAGGAACAGAAATTCGCATACATCGCTCGATCAGAGTCTGAATGATGAAGACGGTCAACCGCATGCATTGAAAGATACGCTCTCCGATACTGCGACCACTGATCAGCAGACACATGATGCGGAGATAGCACTGCGCGTGGAACAAGCATTGAAAACGCTTTCACCACGTCAACGAATGGTTTTTACGATGAAGCATTATGAGGGCTATAAGTTAAGAGAGATTGCAGAAATAATGAAGTGCAATGAAGGAACCGTGAAGAAGTATCTCTTTGAAGCGACGGCACGTTTGCGGAAACAATTGAAAGATTTTGCTAGTTGAAGAAGAAAGCGAGGAATGGTCTATGAAACACAAACAGTTTGAGGAATGGCTCCAGCTTTCCTTGTATCATGAATTAAGTGAACAAGAACGAGTTTTGTTGGATAACCATCTTACAACATGTGAGCAATGTCGTAGTAATCTTGATGAGTTGAAAAGACTCCATGGTACATTAGCACATCGTCAATCGGTCGCAGTGCAAGAGCCATTGCTTCAGGAAGCACGAAGAAATCTACGATTACAAATTCATGCTGAAGCGGCACATGCATCCCTCTGGAGCAAAACGAAAGATGTACTCGATGGAATTCTTGCTCCACCCGTTCAAGTGGCGTTGGGTGGAGTTGCGATGGTCGCAATGGGAATTCTTGTCGGATATTTCGTCTTCAAAACACCCTCAGAAAAATTCTTAGCAATCAAACAGACGGCGGCGATGGAAGCAGGCGAGTCTCAAATTACAAATATCCGTTTCCTTGATCGCGATACACAAACAGGAGATGTGGAGTTTACATTTGAGACACTCACGCCGGTGCACATACGCGGCAATGTGAATGAGGAGCATGTACAAAAAGTACTTGCACGAGCACTCGTGAGCGATCAAAATGCCGGCACGCGACTCCGTGCCGTGAATATGATTGGTACACAAACCGGACAAAGACAGGACCGTGTTCCTGGATTTGATGCAGAAGTAAAATCCGCTCTCGTTACGGCGCTTTTGCATGATCGAAATCTTGGTGTACGGAATGAAGCACTCAATGTGCTCAGAAATTATTTGCCGGATCCGGTCATTGTCCGCGCATTTCTTCAAGTCCTAGCGAGCGAGAAGAACACAGGCTTGAAGATTGCAGCGATTAATTCGTTAGATTTGTCTCAATATGAAAACCAACCGGTGAATCGGGAAATTCTTGAGATGTTCAAGAATAAGGCTCAATCGGACGATAATAACTATATCAGAATCAAAGCAAAGACAGCTTTACAGGAGGTACAACAATGAAAACATATACGCGATTACTCATTGCCACACTCGTGGCATTACTTGCAACGACATTTGCATCGGCACGAGAAGAGGGTAGCAGTTCGAAATCGTTTAGCGTCAGCAAAGGAGGGACGATTGAAGTTTCCACCAGCAGGGGGGATATTCGTATCTTTCCATGGGAGAAAAATGAAGTTTCTGTAGTAGTTGAAGGATTAGACGATGAAGACCTTGACAAAGTAAAGATGACTCAAGATGGGAATACCGTGCGTGTATCATATCGATCACGGTGGGATGATGGTTCAGGGCATGTTCGCTTTGCTATCTCTGTGCCGTCTCAATTTAATTTGGATATGAACACATCCGGCGGCGACTTGGAAGTGAAAGGAGGACTGACCGGGAAGATCGATGGATCGACCTCAGGGGGGGATATCAAATTAGGAAATGTTTTCGGCGGTCCGGTAGAAGTGTCGACGTCTGGGGGCGATATTAGTACAGGAAAGATTGAAGGCGACGGAAGTTTGAAGACCGCCGGCGGAGATATCCAGGTTGGGAGTGTGAATGGTTCGCTCTCCGTCAACACTTCTGGCGGGAATATCCAGGTGGAGACAATCACAAAATCTCTCGAAGCGAAAACGGCAGGCGGCAATATCATCATTGGTAATGTTGGCGGAGAAGCGCATGTCTCGACCTCCGGCGGTGATATCAATGTGGGCAAGGTTTCGGGCAAGGCAACACTCAACACAGCAGGTGGTGATATCGAATTAAAAGGAGCGAGCGGCAATGTGAGCGCAAAAACTTCCGGCGGAGATGTAAAGCTGCAAAATATCACCGGTTCGATTAATGCAAAAACTTCCGGTGGCGAAGTGGAAGCAGAATTGATTCCCAGCGGGAAAGGCGGCAGTAAACTTTCATCATCGGGCGGAGATGTGCGGCTGTATATCGACGAAAATTCTAAAGCAACGATTGAAGCGACCATTCGTCTCGATGGATGGGGTTCACGAAAAAGCCGATATATCGTAAAGTCGGAATTCCCAAAAGAATCATATGAAACCGACGAAGAAGCCGACGAAATTCGTGCTGTCTATAAATTAAACGGCGGCGGTGAGTTAATCGAACTCAGCACTTCAAACTCGAATATCGAGATTCACAAGCTGCGACATTAACATGCAATCAAATAATGGAAATATATATGCACGAATAATATATCTATGGAGGATCTCAATGAAAAAACTTCTTGTATTCCTTATGATGAATCTCGTCGTTGCGTCTCTTTCAGTTGCTTGGAAGAGCTCAGACGATGCATCCGATTATCAATCAAAATCCTTTACGGTTCAGAAAGGCGGATTGCTTACAGTTGATGTTGAACCGGGAGCAGTACGTATTGAGTCGTCATCTAAAGACGAAGTCGTTGTTGAAGCGGAGGGAATAGATGAACGGCATCCTGATCGCCTTGTAATGAGTCAATCTGGAAACGATGTTACGGTGAAGTATAGGGATTCACGGCATAATGTGGATCGTCTGGTATTCACCATAAAGGTTCCATCCAAATACAATGTGAATATTCAAACATCCGGCGGAAGTGTGAAACAAAATGACGTTCTTACCGGTGACTTCCAGGCAGAAACCAAAGGCGGCAGCATCAAGATTGAACACATCGTCGGCAAGGTTGATGTCGAAACCGGAGGCGGCAGTATTAAAGTGGAAAAGGTCGAGGGGGACGCCATCATGCAGACCGGCGGAGGGAGCATTGAAACAGGGCTTATCACCGGGATATTGAATGCAAAAACTGGAGGCGGCAGCATTACGTTGCGGGAAACCGGCGGGAAAGTGACTGCGTCGACCGGCGGGGGAAGTGTCACAGTGGAAAATGCAAAGGAATGGATTGACATTTCGACTGGCGGCGGCAGTGTGCATGTGCGTGGAGCGAAGTATGGAGCGAAAATAAAGACCGGCGGCGGAAGTATTGAAATGGAAGATGCTGTAGGACTTGTAGATGCATCGACTGGAGGAGGAAGTATTAAATGTGAATTGACTCCGGGCAGCACTGGAAATAGTACGATCAGAACTGGCGGAGGAGAAATTCAACTCGCACTACCTGAGAACGCAAAAGCTATTGTTGAAGCCACTATCAACCTGAATCATAGATGGTGGCGGCATCACAAGAAATGCACGATCCATTCCGATTTTAAAGCAGATACATACGAGAACAAAGAAGATGATGACCATATTTATGCAGTCTATACATTGAATGGCGGTGGTCCGACTATTACTCTTGAGACTTCGGACAGCGACATTGAAATCCTTAAGATGTCTGCTCAATAATCATAAGAATGTCTGCAAGGGTTTAGCCATAGCCGTCATCTTTGATGACGGCTATTTTTTTGTTATTTTCTTGCACTATGAAATTGAAATACTTCGCGGGGAAAATAGAACCATGAAAGTTGCTCTTGTTCATGATTGGCTCACGGGAATGCGGGGCGGCGAGAAGATTCTCGAAGTCTTTTGCGAATTATTCCCTGACGCAACAATTTTTGCCACCATCCATAACGAAGGGACGATGTCGCCTGCTATTGAGCGAATGAAAATCAAAACTTCATTCATTCAGCATCTTCCTCTAAAGGCAACGAAGTACCGCCACTATTTACCGCTGATGCCCGCCGCCATAGATGAACTCGATTTTTCAGAATATGATTTCATCCTTTCTACGAGTGTCGCTGTAGCCAAAGCAGCAAAGCCGCGCAGCGGAGCAATGCACATCTGTTATTGCAATACGCCCATGCGGTACATTTGGGATCAGTACGAAGAATATTTTGGCAAAGATCGTGCAGGATTCATCACGCGCACGATCATGTCGTTGATTGCGCCGTATCTTCGGCGGTGGGATGTCCGCACATGTGACCGCGTGCATTATTTCATTGCGAATTCACACAATGTTGCCGAACGCATCTCGCGGATCTATCACCGCATGTCGAATGTGATTTACCCGCCGGTGAGTACGGATTTATTTACCGTGTCGCACAAGGACGAGGGGTACTATCTCATTGTCAGTGCACTTGTACCGTATAAAAGAGTGGATCTCGCCATTGAGACGTTCAATCGGTTTGGCGAGAAACTTCTTGTTGTCGGTTCCGGACCTGAAATGGAAAAGCTGAAGAAGATGGCGAAAAGGAATATAGAATTTCTTGGATGGCAGAGCGATGAAAGTCTTGCGAGGCTGTATACCGGATGCCGTGCATTGATTTTCCCGGGTGTCGAAGACTTCGGCATTGTGCCGCTCGAAGCGATGGCAAGCGGGAAGCCGGTGGTTGCGTTTGCGAAAGGGGGAGCGCTGGAAACTGTTGTCGGAGACGGGGACTTACCAACGGGTGTTTTTTTCCACCATCAGACTGTTGAAGCACTTTTTGAAGCTATGAAGGCTCTTTCAAAAATGAAGTTCGATCCGTATGCCATTCGCCGACACGCAGAGAAGTTTGATCGGAAAGAATTCAAACGGCAGATCTCGGATTACGTAACGAAACAATTACCCGTTTCAATTTGTACATAAATAACAGATCTGAAACTGGAAGTTGAAGGTCTGAGTCTTCCGTTCTACCTATTCACTACGCCAGCTTTATTTCCATCCCTTCAGCAGCGCCGAAACATTGGATAGTTGACTTTTGAGTGAAGATCAATTTCTGCGCATGCTTCACCATCGCGTCAATCGTAGCGTCGTCATGTGCAGGATCGTGATGGAACAGAGCAAGTTGTTTCACATTTGCCTTGATTGCGAATTCCACAACCGATTCGATTGGAGAATGTCCCCAGCCGATCTTTGATCGATATTCATCCAGCGTGTATTGTGCCTCGCTGACAAGGAGATCTGCTCCCGCGAGAAAGTCAATGAACTTCTGATCCAGTTCTGCACCGTATTGAGATGCAAGTTGATCTTTTCGTGCGGCATGAAGTGTGTACCGGTACGGCTCATTGTCCGAAGCATAAATAAATGTTTTTCCACCTTCGGAGATTTTATAAGCGAGCGTCATTGCAGGATGATTGATATAGAAGGGTGTTACCTGGGCATCTCCGATCCAGAATGGCTCACGTACTTCCTGCATGACAATTTGCGCGTTCAGGTCGCCTAATGGTACAGGAAAATATTCCGAATCCATTTGAAACTTTAAAAGATCCTTCAAACTTTTATCGCGCGCAGGAGGTCCATAGACATTCACTTGGAAATTTTTTGCATAGGCGGGCATGAAGAATGGAAAACCCTGAATATGATCCCAATGTGTATGGCTGATGAAGAGATGCACTGTCATCAAAGGCTGGGACGCGAATTCTTTCATCAGCTGATTGCCGAGATCCCGTATTCCAGTTCCCGCATCGAAGATCAGTATTTGTTTGTTGACACGCACTTCGACGCAAGATGTGTTGCCGCCGTACTTCACCGTCGATTTTCCCGGTGATGGAATGGATCCGCGTGTTCCCCAGAATCGAATGTTCATCATGGCTGACTCGCTCGTAGGTTCATGTAGAGAGTGGCAATTTCAATAAGTTCCTTGGGTAAAAATGGTTTCACTACATAGGCATCAGCGCCCATTTGTATCGCTTTGTCCACGTCGGTTTTGTATGATTTTCCTGATGTGACAATAATTGCTGTGTGCTGCAAGTTTGAATTAGCCCGAAGCATTTTGCAGACTTCGAAACCGTGCAGTCCTTCCATCATAAGGTCAAGGATGATTACAGCAGGGGGATTGATGAGCGCCTGTCGAACTCCTTCACTGCCATCATGAGCAATCGATACATCAAACCCGTTCCGTTCGAATATGACTTGAGCAAGCCGACGGTGCGAAGCGTCATCGTCAATAATAAGTACTTTGGGTTTTGGTGCTGCTGTATCCATCGAATCAGATTCTCGATTGAGTTCACAATGTAATCATCTCATAAGATAGTACGTTGAATTTATCAAAGATGGAATACAAAACTTGAATTTTATCCATTTAGAACTGGATCTGTCCTACCTGACAGGGAAGTGCAGCTATTCAATTGATTGCGCTTTCTCAAGTTGTTCCGATACTTTTCCCCAACGCCAGTAGGCATCGTCTAATTCTTTCTGAACCGATTTGTATTCTGCGGAAACAGCTTTCGCTTCATCACCCCTTTTATACATTTCCGGATCGGCAAGAAGACTTTCGATCTCGCTTTTCCTTTGTTCGTGATGAGCGATCTCTGCCTCAACTGCTTCTAATTGCCGCTTTACAGAGCGCACTTCTTTCTCTTTTGCTTTTTTGCGGTCTTGCTCTTCTTGCCGTGCAGCGTGCGCTGTTGCTTTCGAATTATCCAGCGGTTTCATGTGTGTGGCGATCTGCCGGGAAAGACTCTCCTGCTTTTTCTTTGCGAAATATTCGGACATGGAACCAAGATAGAGACGCATCGAGCCGGGACGTAATTCCAGTACCTTATTGATTATGGGATTGAGAAAAGCACGGTCGTGCGAAACGATGAGGAATGTTCCTTCGTATTCGGCGAGTGCAGCTTGCAGTACTTTTTTTGAACGCATATCAAGGTGATTGGTCGGTTCGTCCATGATGAGAAAATTCGCAGGACGTAAAAGCATGCGTGCGAGGGCTAATCTGCTTTTTTCGCCTCCAGAAAGTACTGATACTTGTTTAAATACATCGTCGCCGTGGAAGAGGAAAGAACCGAGTAGAGTGCGCAGTTGTGTCTTTGTCTCGGACGAAGAAACCTCTTCTACCGATTGAAGAACATCTTTGGAAAGGTTGAGTTCATCTGCCTGATCTTGTCCGAAGTACGAGAGCAGAACGTTATGTCCAACGATCCGTTCGCCTTTCTCAAATGATTCTTCTCCGGAAATAATCCGGACGAGTGTCGATTTTCCTGCGCCGTTTACTCCCACGACTGCAATACGGTCACCGCGTTCCACTTTGAAATCAAGATGATTGAAAACTTGCAGCGAATCATAGCTCTTTTGTATTCCCTGTAAATCTAAAACAACACGCCCGCTCGAAACCGGCCGTGGGAACCTGAACCGAAGCGCTTCTTCTTCACGTTCTACTTCGACTATTTCGATTTTCTCCAGCATCTTCACGCGACTCTGTACTTGCCGTGCTTTGGTGGCTTTGTACCGAAAGCGGTCGATGAATTCTTGCGTCTGCTTGATCTGGTCTTGCTGATTCCGTTGTTGACTCAAAAGAAGTTCGCGCCGAACGAGACGCTCTTTTTCAAAGAAAGAATAATTGCCGGCGTATTCTTCAAACCTCCCGGCAGAAAGAGCAAATGTACGTGACGTGAGGTTATCGAGGAATGCGCGGTCGTGCGAGACGAGAATAATGGAGCCGTTATATTGGCGAAGGTATTCTTCCAGCCATTGGAGCGATTCGAGATCGAGGTGATTCGTTGGTTCGTCAAGAAGTAAAAGACTCGGTTCCAGCAGCAGCAGTTTTGCCATCGCGATACGCATTTGCCAGCCGCCGCTGAATTCCTCTGTCAGTCGATTGAGATCTGTTTGCGAAAAACCCAATCCATCCAAGACGCGTTCGATCTTTGAGCGCATCCGGTACGCGTCAAGATCTTCGAGCTTATGCTGTAATTCCCCATAGACTTCAAGTGTGTCGGCGTACTCTTCACTTGTTGAATCGAGCTCAGTTAGAGTATCCTGTGCTTCGCTCAATTTTTGCTGTGCATCTAATATGTCTTCAAAGGCTGTCTCCGCTTCCTCATAAAGCGTTTTGCCGTGCAAAGCAATTGTTTCCTGCTGGAGATACCCGACCGTTACATAATGGGCTTTCTTGATGGTTCCTTCTTCTCCTTGCGGTGCACCGGAAATGATACGGAGCAGCGTGGTTTTTCCGCTGCCGTTGGAACCAACTAATCCGATGCGGTCGCGTGGACCGACGTTTGTAGAGATGTCGTGGAAGAGTGTTCGTTCTCCAAACTCAAGAGTAATATGTTCGAGTGAAAGCATACTGAGTATTCATCGCTGTAAAATGTAAGTCAATATAGGGAAAAGTGTTTGAGCAGAAAACCTTTTTGGAATTGAACCAAAAACTCCTTTTATGAAGTGTTTGTTTTTTTCAAGAAATGCAGTATCTTCTATTTGTGCGATGCCAAATTAATCAAAAATCGCATCGTTTCGTGTTCTCCAATAACGCCAGAACGCGAGAACGAGTAACCAATCACTTCTTACTTTCATAGGAGGAATTATATGAAAACCACAGGAACACTTATCCTAGGCATTCTTGTTGTACTATGCTTTGGATTGCTTTGGGCATTGAACGGTCCCGCGAAGAGTGCACCGACTTCTCAGGATCAACAGTACACCGGCAAAGAAAATCATCAGATTGATTTGGTAAAAGCGCTCAAACTAATAAAAAACCACGAAACGAATTTGAATGAACAAAAAATAAGAGGTGGATTTATTGGCCGCGACGCAATTGAAAAAGTTTTAGCTCAACAGGGATGTACAGGTATTCGATATTACTATGCCCAGAATGATGACGGCACACCTACAATTGTTATTTTTGGTGTTGACGTAAAAGGCGTGGATATACAAACCGGTGTTCTACTCGATGCAATATGGCCTTGTCCTCCATTCTGTGGACCGCCACAGTAAGACTGAGAAGTATTCATGAGTGTGATGTTCTATATTGTTGTTTTAGTTCAGGTTGGTGCAATATGCGTGGGAGGCTTCCGTTATAGAAGCCTTCCACGACCATTGCGGCTTCTTGAATATTTGCTCGTCTTTTCTTTTGTCATGACTATCATCGAGCGGATTTTAGCTTCTCATTATATTAATAACCTTTGGGCGGCACACATTAGTACCATAGTTGAGTTTGTGATAGTTTTAAACATTTTTTCTTTTTGGATGAAGCAGCACCTTAAGCGCTTGGTTTTATTTGGATGCTTGATAGGGTTTATCATTCTCTGGATAATAAGCAAATTATTATTTGAACCGTTCTCTCAATTTGATGGATGGACTGCAGCAATTTCTAAAATAATACAAATAACTTTTTCATCTATCTTGTTTGTGGAAGTAATAAAAGATAGCGACATAGATTGGACAAAGGATCCACGTTTCTGGGTTACGACAGGTGTTATCATCTATTCGGCGGGAAGTCTATTCTTATTTGCGCTATTCAATAAGATGTTACAGATTTCCCCGGTTTATTTGATGATGATGTGGTCTTTAAATTGGATTCTTGCGATCATTGCAAATTTGCTTTTTGCTCGTAGTTTTCTATGCAAGAAGTGACATTCGATATTTGGTGGACGGTTGCATTTGGAACCATCGCACTCTTAGCGATTACCGTTGGATTGGTTGTCGTAGTCATGACAGGTAAACAAAAGGAGCTTGTTACCAAAAAGCGCCAACTGGAAGAATTGACAATCAGCGAACGCAAGTACCGTAATCTTTTTGAGCAGTCACCTGCCGGTATGCTTCGCATAACGGTCGATCAATGGAATGTTGTCGATGCAAATCACGCGCTCCTTCGTATCTTTGCTATTCATACATTGGATGAAGTGAAAGAAGTGCTCTTTTCGATGTCTCCTCAAGACCGGGAATATCTTGTTGAACGTTTATCAGCAGGTCAGTCTGTAGAGGATTATAAAACCCTTTTGCGCCGTAAGGACGGGTCGGAATTCTGGATTTCCTTCTCTGCTTCTATCCATTCACTTGAAAGTTTTACAGAAGCAGTCATTATCGATATCACCTCACGCCGGCTCGCGGAAGATAAAATTCGTGAACAAGCGTTGCTGCTGGATCAGGCGCAGGATGCCATCCTCGTTCTTGACCTCAACAAAACGGTACGATATTGGAACAAAGGTGCTGAGCGAATATATGGCTACGAGCCGTTAGAAGTATTAGGAAGAGAGGTCGTGAAGTACCTCTATGGGTCGGATGGAACGGAAGGATTTGAACGCGCATACGCGTTGACGGTACAGCATTCGGCATGGTCGGGCGAGCTTCATCAAAAAAAAAGAGATGGAACGGTCATCATCACAGATTGTCGATGGACTCTCGTTCGCAATCCAGGCGGCGAACCTGCCGGCATTCTTCAGGTTTGCACGGATGTGACAGAACGGAAACGATTAGAAACTCGCTTTCTCCGAGCACAGCGAGTGGAAAGTATCGGCATTTTCGCAAGCGGTATCGCGCATGACTTAAGCAATACGCTGGCACCGGTCTTGGTCGGTGTGGAAGTACTCAAACGGAAGTTGTTAGATACCCAAAGTCAGCGGCTTTTGAAAGCGATCGAGTCAAGTGCGAAGCATGGCTCTGAATTGGTCTATCAAGTTCTTTCCTTTGTGAAGGGAGTGGAGGGCAAGCATGCGAAACTCAATCCCTTGAAGATCGTGAAGGACATTACAGATTTATTAGGTGATATCGTTCCCAACAGCGTTACAGTCCGAACCCGTATATCCGATACTATTTCATCGGTGATCGGGGATAGAACCCAACTCCACCAAGTGTTGATCAACCTTTGCACCAACGCGCGCGATGCTATGCCGCAAGGCGGTGAATTGACATTTTCTGTAGAGAATGTTTCGGTATCGAAGGAGATGGCGGAAGAATATGTTGATGCGGTCGAAGGTGAGTACGTCGTATTTAGTATCAGCGATACAGGCATTGGAATACCGGCTGTCGAAATCCATAAGATCTTTGAGCCGTTCTATACGACGAAGGCAATAGGGAAAGGTACAGGGCTTGGTCTTTCGATTTGTTTCGGTATTGTGAAGGGACATAAAGGATTTATGACGGTGGAGAGCGTGGAAGGAAAAGGCACGACATTTAAAATATTTCTGCCGGTATCTCCCGCAGTGAACAAGGACACGGGGGAAGCGGATCCCCAACAAGCATATCATCGGAGTGTGCTTTATATTGCAAGCTCCGAGGAAAAGTATACGCACGCTCTCTTCGAAGGTTTAAAGGATCATGGGTATGAACCGATTCTTGCGGCAGGGGAATTACAATCCAGAGAAACCCTCCTTCAATACGGCGGGAAAGTTCAGGTTGTGGTAGTGGAGGGATTCCAGCGTGATGAAATTCCGGACATGATGAAGGATCTTCTATCGCTTGGACCTGAATGCCGAATAATCGTGCTGGCAGAAAAATATTCAAAGGCTGAAAGACCGGGAAGTGAAACGAAGAAGCCGTATGCCGTGCTGGAACAACCCGTTACCATTGAATCGCTTCTTCAAACAATCGAACAGGCTGCGATGCGCAGGAACAAATCAGCATAAGAGACACAGCACCGTATCTAACGCACGCGACACCGGAAATCTTTGTTCTCTAGAAAGTACAATACTTCATCCGCACTGAATCGAGATTTTCGTTGGACGGCTTCCACTGTGTTGAATGCGTTGTGCGGAGTGAAGAGAACATTCGGATGCCGAAGCAATTCTTTTATTACTTGAGCCGCTGGAAATGTATTCGTGTGCTTGCTTCGAAGAGCGACAGCGACGTTTGGCTCGTCTTCAAAGACATCAAATCCGAGTCCGCCCACATGTCGTTCCTGCACTAATCGTAGCATATCGGCAATAGGAGCATGTTCCCCGCGTGCGATATTGACGAAGAGAACACCGGGCTTGGCTTGTTTTAAGAGGTTGTAAGAAAAATAACCACGGTTTTCGTTTGTCAAATTCATAGAGCAGATGATGACATCAGCCCAGGCGATTCCTTCTTCTTTCCCAATGTACTGCACCTCCTTGTGGTGCTGGACAATGTCCACACCCCGGACATTCATGCCAAGAGCGGAACCGATCTTTACAATCTCACTGCCAATCCGTCCCACGCCTACGACTAAAAGATTTTTTCCCGCATATTCTCCGCCTGTAAGTCCATCCCGATTGAAATGTTTGAATTGTATCATCTGCTGCGGCAGCCTGCGCATGAGCACTATCATAAGCAGTATTGCATGTTCGGCTACGGCACGTGTGGCATATTCTTCCAGATAACCGCACGGCAACGGTTTTCGGATAATGTCTAAGTATTTCTTCAGATGATCGTATCCTGTGCTTCGGCTCAGTACACCATCGAGCTTGTCCGCCCATTTCGTTGGAATGATCGATTGTGTGCGGATACTGATCAGTCGAGCCGGTGGATTGAGATGATTCGTTTCTTGAATCGTCTTATCCGTCATCTCATATGTGAGTTGATTGCCGAGAAAAGATTTAAGGGACAATGCCTCTTCTTCAAACACTTCGTAGAAATAGACGTCCATATGCTGTGCAATAAGTTGTGATAGTTAGAATCTTCAATTGGATTTAAGGTAAAAAAAAAGACCTCGGCATGCGAGGTCTTTCTGTGCCCGAAGGGGGATCCCGCTATCCCGATATAAAACATCGGGACGCAGAATACGCGTAAGCAGCGGGATTTCGGCAAGCGTGCTGATGCACTCTTGCCTCAACTTGAACTTCAAATCTGCATATGAAGTACAAAATGAAAAACCACTCACTAGGGGTGGCTTTTTCATTTTTGTGCCCGAAGGGGGACTTGAACCCCCAAGACCTTGCGGTCACTAGCTCCTGAAGCTAGCGCGTCTGCCAATTTCGCCATCCGGGCTTTTACAACTATACCTAATATACGAACATCCACTTGGAGTTTCAACCATTTTTCGTTGTTCCAAACGACGCTGGATTGTAAATAGCAAACATATTATTTTTAATCGCTCAATATTGCAACATCGAAGATGAACCTTCCGTATTCATTGAATAAAGTATCATCAGAAAGGTCAAAATTTATTTTTATTTCCCCAACCTTTTAGTATTATGAAAAGTCTAATTCTGGACAAGTGTAAAGATGATTCTTAAAACGGGATTCCTATGCGTCCTATAGGTTGCTTTGTATTCATCGTCTTCGTGAGTTTCCTACTCCTCAAGGCACAAACTCCTCCGGAATTCGTCAAACAAATTCATGCAGTTCGTGTGAATGAACAAATGCATATTGATGGTGCATTATCTGAATCGGTCTGGCAACATACAGGCACGTCGGCTTTTTTTCAGCAAGAGCCAAACCAGGGGCAAGCGGTATCTGAATCGACGGAAGTGTGGGTGGCATATGATGATGAGGCATTATACATTGCCGCTCGAATGAAAGATACACATCCGGATTCTATTATTGCCCGCCTCGCACGGCGTGATAACGATGCTAGTTCCGATGAATTCGCTGTGGGCATCGATTCATATCACGACAAGCGGAATGGCTCTTACTTCGTCGTAACGGCTGCAGGCGTATTGCGGGACGGGATTCTTTATAACGACGATTGGAGCGATGGAAGCTGGGATGGAGTATGGGAAGCAAAACCACTTATCACTTCTGATGGATGGTGCGTTGAGATGAAGATTCCGTTCTCCCAATTGCGGTTCGAACAACTCAATCAATATGTTTGGGGAATCAATTTCGAGCGCATTATAGCAAGGAAAAAGGAACAATCTTATCTTGTATACACTCCGCGTAACGAAAGCGGATCAGTCTCTCGTTATCCTGATCTTATTGGTATCGAACATATTACACCTCCAACCCGGTTGGAAGTTACTCCATACATTACCGGGCGAGCTGAGTACGCGCCACACGATGCCGGCGATCCGTTTAACACAGGATCAAAATATGCCCCGGGTGTCGGAGCGGATTTGAAATGGGGTTTAGGAACTAACTTAGTACTCGAAGGTACTGTCAATCCAGATTTCGGTCAGGTGGAAGTTGATCCCGCGGTCGTAAATTTAAGCGACGTGGAAACATACTTCAATGAGAAACGCCCTTTCTTTCTCGAAGGAATGAATATCTTTTCATTCGGGCAGGGAGGTGTGAACAACTATTGGAGTTTTAATTGGTCGTCACCGAGTTTGTTTTACAGCCGCCGCATCGGTCGTGCGCCGCAGCGCGGACTGCCGGATTACGATTATGCCGATGTTCCGCTCGGCACGCATATCCTTGGTGCGGCAAAAATCACCGGTAAAGTTGTTGATGGATGGAATGTCGGAGTGATTGAAGCTCTTACGAAGAGTGAGTATGCACAATTGGATACCGCTGGAACACATTGGTCGTTAGAAGTCGAACCGACGACATCATACACCATAGGACGTGTGCAGCGGGATTTTAACGAGGGCCGTCAGGGGGTGGGAATTCTTTTTACATCTGTGAATAGATTTTTCGATGACGTTGGTATCAAAACAGATGTCAATGAAAATGCCTATGTTGCCGCTCTTGATGGCTGGACGACATTCGATGCAGAAAAAATATATATGATTTCTGGGTGGACCGCGGTCTCGAACGTTCAAGGCACTCGCGAAAGAATGATAAATTTGCAGCAAAGTTCTTCCCGTTATTTTCAGCGGTCCGATGCGCACTATATTTCTTTCGATAGTTCTGCAACATCGTTGAGCGGTTATGCCGGTCGTTTTACCTTGAACAAACAAAAAGGCAATATGATACTCAATGCTGCATTCGGATTCATTAGTCCAGGGTTTGAATCAGGAGATCTCGGATTTCTGTCGCGCACCGACGTAATCAATTATCATGTGGGAACTGGATATAAATGGAGTGACCCGACGCAATATTATCGTTATGTGAACATCTACGGTTCGGTTTTCGGCACTTACGACTTCGGCGGGGATGCGACGGGGCGAGGCGTATGGATGGGCGTCGATTACCAATTGCCAAGTTATGATTATTTCGGTTTTTATTACGATTATGGATTTGAATCCTTCAACGATTACCGCACGCGCGGCGGTCCGAAAATGCTCAATCCGGATGCCTACGAGTGGAATTTTAATTATTCTTCCGACAGCCGCGACAAATATGTTTTCGGAGCTTCATGGTACGCGTATGAAGGACTTGATGGATTTTATCACAATACAAACTTGTCCATTACAATGCGTCCTATCACAAGTGTTTCAGTATCATTCGGTCCTGCATTTGTATTTAACTCAGATCGTGGACACTGGATTGACAATTTTGGCGACCCATTTGCTGCAATAACGTACGGCAAGCGATATATCTTTGCAGATTTGGTCTATAAGGAACTCTCCGCTCAAATACGTGTTGATTGGACACTCACACCGACGCTGAGCTTCCAACTCTTTGCTCAGCCATTACTTTCGTCGGGGAATTTTACAAATTTCAAGGAACTTGCACGCCCACGATCGTTCGATTTCCTGGTGTTCGGGAAGGACGGTTCTACAATAATGAGAAATGTTAATTCTGATGGTTCGATCAGCAGCTATGATCTTGATCCGGATGGCAGCGGGCCTGCTCCGGCAATGAATATTTCAAACCCGAATTTCAATTTTGTGTCTCTTCGCGGCAACGCAGTGTTACGATGGGAATATATGCCCGGTTCCACACTGTTTTTAGTGTGGACACAAAGCCGATCCGATAACGTTGTAGATGGGACATTCAATATGGGCAATTCGTTTGATCGTCTCGTCAGTTCAAAGCCTGACAATATTTTCATGTTAAAGCTGACCTACTGGATCGGTGGATAGGAGATACCTTCCGAAGGTTTCGCCAGATCTATTTTGACCTTCGGAAGGTTCTTTGATTGTTACTTTTTGTACTCTTTCAATGCTCGTTCTGTTGCAATAAGCATTGCTTCGGCACCAACAGGTGAACCGGCCGCGTTCTTCATCCACAAATCCGGAGCGATACTGCCGGCTTTGACCATACGTTCCACTTCAGTGCCTACGCTGCCACTCCTCTTCACCTGCTCTTCAATCTGATGGGAGATCAGATAACCAATCGCATAATCTGGGATGTAGAGAAATGAATGAATAATGTGTGAATATATCGCAAGCAGAACTACATCTTTCTTTTTGAATACAAGAGCGTAATATTTGTTCCATATGTCCTTGGCTATTTGAAGTGTTGCTTTCTTAAGTTCTGCAGGCGTCGCAGCGGGGTGGTCATACATCCAATGCCAGATTCCCATATCCACAAGTGAAACACCTGCGATTTCGTAGGTCATCCAAAAATCATTCAGTGTCTTGAGTGCATCACTTTGTGGATCGGGAGTGGACAGACCAAGCAAGTCGAGGTCGTGTGCCTGAAAAACAAACGCGATGGCTTCGGTAAATGCGGTATTGGGGACACCATTGAGAAAGTAATGATCCATATCATTCAATGATAGCGTCTGTTCTACATTGTGTCCCATCTCGTGGACGGCAATGTTGAATCCCTTGTAATCCATGCCATCCTTCCCGACACGAGTACGTAAGTGCGCTTTCGCTGAACGCATTCCTGCGCCCGCAGCATGCCCAGAGCCGCGAGCCGGATCGACCAAAATATTGTCGGCAAGATATTCTGCACGCTCCTTACTGAAACCTAGCTTCATCAGCATATTCGGCATATCGGCTTTGTAGGCGCCCGCGGATGGATATTTCTTTTTTACAATATCATTTAATTGTCCTTCGGAATATTTACCGGGTGCCCGAAATCCATTATACCAGATGTCATACGGCTCGAGTGAACGGCTGAGCCGCTCCTCGATGATTTTTGCAATCTTTGGTACGGAAGGCGAGTTTAATACTTCTTCGAGCATTGCCTTTACACGCGCTTCCGGAATTTCACGCTCCTCGTCGAATTTACGCACGATCAATGTTGGTGCAGTGGGAGAATATGGATCGACTTTCTTCGAAGCGAGGAATGCTTTCAATAAAGTTGCATACCGTGTATCAGGTTCGGATATGTTGCTGACTTTGAGGTTTGCTTTGGCCGGTGCATCGATATCTTTGACACCCGCAGGTTGCACTTCGTTCGTAAATGGATTCCAATCCACATTCGGATTATTCACGACAACTTCCGGAATGGTTTGTGTAACAATCCGTTCCATCACCTGCTGGATCATTTTCTGTTTGGCAATTCCATGCTCTTTGTCATTGTAATCGGCTTTCAATTCATCACGCAGATTCCAATGTGAGAGCAGCCGCATCTTTGGAGGAAAGAGACGGTTGTCTTTTGCATCGATGAGATGATGCATATAAATGTTGTACTCAGATATATATTGATCGGTGATAGAAGCGGCTTCCGCAACAGCCTGATTGACTTCTGCCGGAATATGTTTAGAAAAACGCTGTGCCAACCGCACCTCTGCCCATTGACGGCGCGACCATTGTTCACCGTTCGTCAACCGTTCATCGAGAGTCGTGAGCGGAAAATTCAGCAGTACTATGAATGCGAGTTTGTTCTTGAAAAAATCATCCGTGATGTGCGCGTCCGGAGAATATGCAGCGAAGGTTTCATCGAATGGGTAGATCGGTCCAAGCTCAAGCTCTGATTGCTGACGGAACGCAAGGCCGATCTCGTTCATATGTCCGCTGAGTTGTTCAAGCAGATTCTCGAAGCGATTGAACATAACATCGAGTGTTGCTTGATCACCGGCGAAGTTTGTGCGAACGAAATCCTCAAATGCAGCCGCATCACCGTCTTCCGCGCGCCAGAAGTCGGCGACTTGCTTTAACCCTTTTTGTACACGTGTGCTCTGCGATTCGCCAAATTTTGCGATAAGTTCTTTTTCAAGCTTTGTTTGAGAGTCTTTCATCCATGAGAGCGGTACTTTCTGTGCGTTCATTTGTGTTTCCAGAGAGAGAGTCAAGAATAATATGCAGATAAGAAAGAATGCAAAACGATACAGGTATGGCATAAATTACTCCTCAGAATGTTTTCATTATGTGAGAAAGGCTTCAATGTTTCGGCTCAGACTTCCAAAGGTTTCCGTTCGGCACGAAGTGTATCGATTGTTTCCACAGCGTGGCGCAGGTGCGGAATAAAAATGCTTCCACCGACAATGAGCGCTACGTTCAATGCGTCATACAATTCCTCATCTTTCCATCCTGCATCGATACATTGAATGAGATGATAGTCTATGCAATCGTTGCACCGGAGAACGGCCGAAGCTACCAAGCTCAGCAATTCTTTTGTCTTGGTATCGAGCATTCCTTCTTTGTAGGCGGCACTATCCAAATTAAGAAAACGTTTGATACCAAGATGATCGATTTGACCAATGCGGTCGTTCATTTTTGCGCGGTAATTGCGGAACTCGTCAAATTTTGTCGACATAGTTTATCCTCGGAAATTCTCCTGTTTATTGATGATGAAATCCCGCCTGTCATAGTTATGTGCTCTTTTTCGACGCAAGGAATGGAATGTACTGTCTGTCGGTTACAAGCACATGAGAAGAATACCACTCTTTCAGATATCGGAGAAGCTCTATTCGCGTTTCATCCCCCCCGCTTTTTACTCTCAAAGCAAGACCCAGTGTTTTCATAATAAAGTCAATGTGCTCCAATACATGCTGCTTCAGATCGGGAAAATGTACTTGTAAGAGATACCGTTCTTCTGTCGCAAAATGTGTATAGGCATAATAAATGAGCGAGGAGAGCGCCGGCGAAAATTTTGCTGCTTCGTATTTGTCTCCCTGCTCTTCAAGCAACGTGTTGATCGTGTTGAGCAGACATCGGTGCTGGTCATCGAGCTCCTTCACGCCAACGGTATAATCGTCTTGCCATTCTATAGTTCTCATTGCCTGCGGCTCCTTGCTTTTATGTAAATCCTTTATCCATGAACGCTTTTTGATAATCTCGATCGGTTCCCATGATATGGGCCATGTACCAGTCTTTCAGAAAATTGAGAATCTTTTGTTGGATATCCGGTTCTTTCTTTTCAAAATCACGCACGAGCTTCATCACTTCTGTCATGAATTCAGTATGTTCCTGTTGATGTTCGATCAATTGAGGGTACTGTGCTTCTCGCATGTATCGCTCCTCGGTGGCAAAGTGGATTTTCGTATAATCGACAAGCTGGTTGAGCATAGCGAAGAAATATTTTCCCTCTGTCTCGTATCGCCGCGATGTAGAGAGTTTGCTGATGATGTCGAACAATCCACGATGTTGAATGTCGATCTCTTTCACACCAATGTTATATGTATCTTCCCATTCGAGGAATTGCATACGTGTCTTTCTTTTTTTCTTATGCCCGAATAAAATGCGGCATTTCGGATGGAACGGGAAGGCTGAGTTCAACAAAACCGGCATACGTTCCGTCTTGATACCACGGTACCTGATAAATCAACTTTTTTACGCCTCGCTTTTCGATGGTGTAATAATTCGGTTTCTTGGTTCTTAACATTTCCGCAAGCCCTAAGCGTGCCGGTTCAGGATGGCATTCAAGGAGGTTCTTGCCAAGAAGCTTTTCTCCGCCATCTTCTTTAAAGACATCGATTGCCTTATCGTTCATTTCGAGAATGATTCCATGGACATCGCATACAGTAATTGCAGCAGGGAATGATTTGATCCATTCATGATTCATTGTGGATTCTGTTTACCATTTCATTTTTTCACGGAATGTGACGATCTGCTGCATGTGAGATTCACCGTGTCTTGAATATAATTTTAGCACATCAAAAAGTGTCACCTTGCCGTTTTCCAGATGAATCCCTTCTCTCGTCCAACTTGTTTCCGGCAGCGATCGCATAAAAAGAACCCATCGTTCGTGCAATTCTTTGATAAGCGTCAGGGTTGATTCAATCGGACCGCTCTTGCAATCTGCAAGAATTGCCCATTGATCTTGGTTATAAGGTTTCAGGATGGGCTTTTCTTCTGTGACGATGAGCTTCATCCGTGTGCACGCGTTCATATTGGCATCGGCAATATGATGCGTAATCTGCCGGATGGCCCATTTGCCCTCGCCGACAGGTGTATCGAGCTGCTTATCAGACAACCCATGTACAGCGGCACGAAGAGCATTGGGAAGTCGCTCAAGAGCATCGATAAAATTTGTACGCTCTATCATAAAAATGTTCCTTTCCACATGAATAATACATGTAGAGTTACATTCTCCGAAATTCAACCACAAAGCTATCCTTGAATGTAGACTTCAAACATTTCAAAAACCCATAGATAAAATTGGCAGAAGCATAAAAATTAATGTATTCAGCATAGACGGGATCAAGTCGACACTATGTACCAATGACGACCAACTCCTTCATCGTATATTCCCTATAATGTCCGGGGTCGTTCTTGTTCCCACAGGTTATCGATAAAAGTTTTCATTTTTCTGTTATTATTTTATTCTTTGTCCGAATATCTCATGATGAAAGATACAACCGTTATGGTTTGAAAAGGCCGGATTGTTTTGAACCAAGAAGGCCTGCCTTATATGAACGCTTATCGACACAAGTAAGTTTCCGTGTCATTGCCGGTGTCATAATACGATATTTCCGAACACCATTCAATGCGTCGCCAATAAGATCCATAGCGCTGTCATGAATAAGCCAGTCGAGTTTGTTAAAACGGTTGAGGTTCAATGGAGACGTGTAACCGATAAGTGTCCTTTCTCCAGCGATGTTATAATATGATTCGAAGTACGATATAATTAGTTCACGCAGACTTCGGTACACTGGTTCACGATATCGAAGTCCGACAAAATTAGATTTTGCCACAGCACCCCAGTATTTTCCTTGTCGAAAGATAGCAAGAATGTGGTCGTCATCGCGGTCATTCGGCAGCATCTCTACGAGAAGCGGCGGAAAGCCGATCATCTGCAAAGCGGCAGCGGCAAAGATCGCGCCATCGTAACAATGGGCTTTGTTATCCAGTAAAACATTGCGTGGACATCGATACCGTTCCTCATCACTGTAGGGAAGCGAATCAAGAAAATTCTGTATCTTGACCGGCGAAGTGAGTTGTGAAAAAACTTTCAATTCTTTTTTATAAAGAAGAGATTGTAAGCGAGTTATCATATGCCCCTTCAGTCGTTCGATCTCATTTTATCTAAGAGTAAAGTAATTCAGACTTGAATGAAAGGCAAGCAGGAAAGTTAAAACAACCGGTTTGCCAGAATCGGGATAATAAAATATGCCCAACTCATACCTGCAAAAGTAAGACCGGCAAGCGCGACAAATGCCCAAAACGCCATCATAAGTTCGCCATCTTTTTTCTTGGCGCTCTGCATTGCAAGATAGACAGCAATGCCGCCAACGAGTAATCCGATAGTGGAGAGAATTCCGAAAACGATAAGTAAAATATTATCTGGCATGGTGAGGCGAATATTCAGAAATAAACCAGTGGAAGAAATAACAATATCAATTAATCTGTGGGCATTGCCTGTTTCAGTTTAGCCAAAAATTCCTTCGGGGGTACAAAACCGATGATCCGTGATTCTGTCGCTTCTGTGCCATCTGTTCGGATGAATACCACTGTTGGAACGCCGGAGATCTTGAACTTTTTCCTTAATGTCTCTGATTCCGGTGAATCAAAATATGTCAGGTCCACTTTGAATCGGCTGATGTCTTTTGTTGCTTCGATCACTTTCGGATCGGTCCAGGTGTTACGGTCAAGCTCCAAACATGGGATACACCAGTCGGCATAGAAATCGAGGAGCACAGGCATCCCGTTTTCCTTTGCCTCCGATAAATCCAAGTCGGAATATTCTTCCCATGTCATTCCTGTGTCTCTTATACTGTTGGCGTATAAAAGTCCGAGCAGAATCACAACAATTCCGAAAATCCATTGAATATTTTTTAGCACCGGTTTGTCTTTACCGGAGCTGTCAACAAATCCGAGGTAGATTCCGCCAACGACGAGAACCAAAGGGACAACATACATGGTTTCCTTTGGTGCGACTGCTATCGAAAGATAGAACAACGCCGTTCCTGTTAGTATGACACCGAATATATGTTCCACCCAGATGAGCCAAGAACCGGAGCGTGGAATTTTTTTAATAAGTCCTGAGAATGTACCAAGAATGAGATAGGGTAGTCCAAGTCCGATTGAGAGAGTAAAGAATGTCCAAAAGCCGAATGCAGCACTTCCTTTTGCCGCAACGAATGTCAGCAGTGCAATGACCGGCGGACCAACACAGGGCGCCGCAAACACACCGACAACCAAACCGGAAAGATAAAGAGCGATAAAACCAGTGCCGCTTGTGCCGCCGAGTCTGCTTGTGAGCCAATATGGCATCTGAATTTGATATAAACCAAACGAACTGAGCGCTAATGCAAACAACAAGGCAGCAATAGCACCAAGTACCCATGGACTTTGCAGCCAGCTTCCAAACAATCCGCCGCCGAGCGCGGCTGTTACTCCAAGTACACTATACATGGTTGCAATGCCGAGAACATAGATAACGGCTTTAATAAAGACTCGTACAATATTTGTTTCTGTCTGTGAACCAAATAACGATATCGTCACGGATAACATCGGATAGACACACGGTGTAAGATTGAGAGCAAGACCGATGAGGAAGATGGCAAGAAAAGTAAGCAGCGATCCTTTTTGATCAAACATGGTCGCAAGTTCATTTTTTACACTTCCTGCGGTGAATTCGGATGGTTTATACTGAGCAAAAATATTTTGATACTGCTGGATGATTGATTCTCCAGCGCTCACGACCTGCACGGGTATATTCACTTCGATGGTTGATGGAGCAAGACAGAGTTGATTGTTACATGCTTGAACTATGATGTTTGCTTTCAGTGTGTCTCTTCCGGTTGCAAGTTTGTCTGAAAACTTGATGGAAGCAAAGATCGTCGTCGTTCCTTCGTACACATCGATCGGTTGTTCGGCGAAGGAGAGTGAGACGAGTTTTCCTTGCGGATACTGCACATCGGTAAGAATGATTCCCTCTCGTGCTTGAAGATCGAAAGCAGTGCCGATCAAATAGTCGAAAGTCGGATGATGTGAGTTGACATGCCAATTCTCATTGATGCTCAGTTGAATAGCCGCTTGAGCAGTGCTGCCAACTCGAACTTTATCCGATGAGAGTTTGGCCTCCACGCTCACTTTTTTTGCTGTAGTGACCGGTTGAGCAGGAAGGGTAGTGAGCGGTTGAACAGGGAGGAATGATTTCAATTTCTGTTCGAGTGCTGCTTTGGACAGTATGCCGACCTGTCTGCCTGCGATGTATCCGTTTTTATCTACGATAAAAGTTGTAGGAATGGCTTCGATGTCGCCGTACTGTTGAACAACTTTTGCTGATCCGAGCACCACCGGATAATTCATTTTCGCTTCTTCAATGTAAGGAGCTACTTTTGACCAACCCTCTTCGTCCAGTGCAATACCGACGATTTCAAATCCTTTGGATTTGTACATGTTGTACACTTCGATAAAATCGGGTATCTCTGCACGGCATGGCGGACACCACGTTGCCCAAAAATTTACAAGAACAACTTTTCCTTTTAATTTAGCAAGCTCAATCACTTTTCCGTTCTGAGTTTGAAGAGAGAAGTTTGGAGCTTTTTGCCTTTTCTCCGGTTGTGCAGCACAGGCGGTAAACAGGAATACGGCTAATACAACTGAAATACTCAACATGCGCTTCATGCTAATCCTTTCTTAAGGTATTGATTCATAATCCCAATCAATAACCAACCGTAGACCTAAAAGGTTTCATCCCTTTTTACTGGCTGGAAAATAGGAAAAATTCGGTTGAATTGATATTTCATGACTGGAAATCGATTATTATTGATGTTTATGTGGTTTATTATCTCTTATCGTTTGCTTTTCATTGAATTATCGTCAATATTTTTCTCATCTATGGATAAACCTCTCTATATCATCGGTATCGACGGCGGTGGAACAAAAACCACTTCCGTGCTATGTGCGCTTGATGGTGTCATCCTTGCAGAAGCCCAAGGTGCTCCCTCAAACTTCCAAATCATCGGTATTGAACGAACTTCACATACCATTCTTGATCTCGTTGAAACTTGCTGTCACTCAGTTGGATGCAGCATTTCACAAATCGGTGCGGTAGTGGCGGGTTTAGCAGGAGCCGGTCGATCCAGTGACCAGCAAGGCATGCGCGATGGAATCATGGACTTAGCGCATACGCGGAATCTCACAATCAATAATCTCGTCGTCGAAAGCGATGCACGCATTGCGTTGGAAGGCGCTTTCGGTGGAAAGCCGGGAATGATCGTTATCGCTGGAACCGGATCGATTGTCTTTGGAAAAGATGAGCGTGGAAAAATATATCGCGCGGGCGGATGGGGAAGATTGATCGGTGATGAGGGCAGTGGCTATGCAATTGGCCAGCAAGCGTTCCGCGCTGTAGCAAGATCGCTCGATGATAAAAGCACGAAGACAAAACTGACAAAACTCTTTGAAGAAAAGTTCGGGTTGAATACTCAGGAAGCGATTATTCATTCTCTCTATAAAGAAAACTTCGATATCGCTTCCGTGATGCCGACAGTGATTGCCGCGGCATCGAAAGGGGACAAAACTGCAAAGAGAATTCTCGATAACGCGGCTTTGGAATTGGTCGAGATCATTGAAATTACGTTGAAGAAAATGAACACGAACATCACGAATCCATCAAAGCGACCACTGGCACTGATTGGCGGTTTGCTGGCGAACGAACATTATTACTCGCGGAAAGTTATTTCGGTCATCAGAAAAAATTTGCTGCCGGTTTCCGTTCGTCAAGCTGAATCATCGCCTGTGGTCGGTGCGGTGGTTATGGCAATGGATGTACTGAAATCTTGAACTGATACGACAGAGAATCGATTTTTCTTTCCATCGAGAACAATGAATACACTGACAGTGATCTTACCGCATTCGCCGGTTTCACAGTTTGAAACAACTCTCAACCGCTTTATCGATTCGTCACTGGTGGAACAGGTATGTATCGTTCATAATAAAGAATATGTCGGTCCGCATCTGAAATGCGAAACCATGAAGTCCGGTTCATTCACGTCCGGTAAAACACTCAACCGTTTGATCGAAAAAATCAAGACAAAGTATTTCTTGATGATCGTTCAAACGCAAGGAATTGAACTCGGGCAGAATGCATTGGAGCGAATGATCGATGTTGCGGAACAAACTCAAGCAGGGATGGTGTACTCTGATTACTATGAGATTAGTAAAGATGAACGCGATGAACATCCGGTGAACGAGTATCAGCTCGGCAGTATTCGTGATGGATTTGATTTCGGACCGCTTCTTCTCTTTTCAACTGCTGCTGTAAAAAAGGCACTCAAAAAATACGGCAGAATTGCGAGCGTGGAATATGCCGGACTGTATGATCTTCGTTTAAAGGTTGCCATCGATCATCGACTCTTTCATATTCAAGAGTTCCTTTCTACGAAAGTCAGTTCTGATCCTTGTACGAACGGTGAGAAACAATTTGATTACGTTGATCCGCGTAATCGGCAGGTGCAAAAGGAAATGGAAAAAGTAGCAACGATGTATCTCAAACATATCGGTGCGTATCTCGAACCGAAATTTGACAAAATGCCGAAGGTCGATTTCCCGTTTCCTGTGGAAGCGAGCGTCATTATTCCTGTCCGTAATCGTTTGAATACGGTCGGCGATGCGGTGAAGAGCGTGCTGGAACAGAAAACCGATTTTCCCTTCAACTGTATCATTGTTGATAACTACTCAACAGACGGAACAACATACCTGCTGCGGGAACTTGCCAAAGGGCATCAGCAGATAAAGCTTCTTATTCCGGTGCGTACCGATCTCGGTATCGGCGGTTGCTGGAATGAAGCGATCTTCTCCGAATATTGTGGCCGTTATGCAGTTCAACTCGATTCCGATGATATTTATAACGGACCATATATACTTCAAAAGATTGTAGACGAATTTCACCGCCGTAATTATGCGATGGTGATCGGTTCGTATACATTAGTGAATATGAAATTGGAAGAGCTTCCTCCCGGCATTATCGATCACCGGGAGTGGACTCCGGCAAATGGCAGAAACAATGCGCTTCGCATTAACGGACTCGGTGCTCCGCGTGCATTCAACACTGCGTTACTACGAGAAGCAGGCGGATTACCTAATGTAAGTTATGGCGAAGATTATGCTGTCGCGCTCCGATTATCACGTCAATACCAAATTGGAAGAATTTACGAGCCGCTCTATCTCTGCCGACGCTGGGAGGGCAATTCTGATGCAGCATTATCCGTAGAAAAAGTGAATCAGCATGACGAGTACAAGGACAAGGTTCGAACCATGGAAATTCTCGCTCGCTGTCACCGTATCGGGAAGAAAAAGTGAGAATCAGTTATCGTCGTTGGGAATTGAAGGATGTCGAAAGCATTCGTCAATTGCTGCACGATACGTGGCTGGATACGTATGCCGAGTTCATTCCTCGTGAGGACATCCTGGAATATTTGAAAGGACATTATAACGGAGATAGAGTACGATCGTTCTTTGACGATCAAAATGTTGTCGGATTCGTTGCTGAAGTTGACGGTGCGATAGCTGGATATGAAAAGACATTCTATAATCGAGAAGAGAAGCGGCTCTATGTTCAGCAACTGTACATTTTACCTCGGTATCAAGGATTGGGACTTGGAAAACAGCTGATGGCATTCGCAGCTGACCATGCAAAGACATACGACCTTGATCGTGTCTGGCTCGGGGTGATGGTGGATAATACAGCGGCATTGTTATGGTATCAGAATATGGGATATCAGATTATAGAGAAAACACCGTTTACGCTGGGGAAGACAACGGTGGAACACTATATCGGCTTTGTTCCGGTCGCTGATATTTTTCAATTGAGCGAAAAGAAATATTAAACGACAAGCGGCAAACCGTGAATTCTTCGAACAATTCTCTTCTTGCGCAGAAAACTTTCTCCGTTTTTAACTCGGCGAGTACTCATAGTACTCTCGTACAGCTCTGCCATAACCTCATGGAACAGCAAAAACTTTACTGGCCGCAATTGACAGAAGGATATACGGCGTTGGAGTCGGTTCGGATTCGTGAAATTGTCTGCAGTAATTATTATGTCTCCGTGCAATTCAATCCAAAACGTATCCGCAGCACAGGAGCAGACCTCGATGCTAAAACAATTCAGGAGCGCAAGTGTTTTCTCTGTCTTGAGCATCTTCCCGAGCTGCAGAAGGGAATCCTGTATCGCGATGAATTCTTGTTACTCTGCAATCCGGTACCGATCTTTGCTCGGCACTTAACTTTTTCCAGTATTCACCACATTCCCCAGGAATTGGAATCTTCTTTTAGTGTCTTACTTAATCTGTCGAGAGACCTTAGTCCGGATTTTACGGTGTTTTACAACGGGCCGAAGAGCGGCGCATCGGCGCCGGATCATTTACATTTTCAAGTGAGTCCGCGGCGTGCTATTCCTATCGAATGCGATGCCGTTGAGATGCGGCGACGAAAGCGGTTATATTATAAAGACCATGTTGCGGGTTGTGTCTTGATGAATTACGGTCGTACGGCGCTCATTGTCGAATCCACAGATAAGCTTCGACTGCTCGAGTTCCTGAAAAATATTTTGGAAGCATGGAAAAGGGTTCTCAACTCTTCGGAAGAACCGAAGATGAATATTCTGTGTTCCTATCAGGAGGAATTATGGAGACTGATCATCTTACCGCGGCGCAAGCACCGGCCTGATATATATTTTATCGAAGGTGATGATCGTGTTCTTATCAGTCCTGCTGCTGTCGATATCGGCGGTCTTGTTATAACACCATTGGAGAAAGATTTCTTACGCGCGGATGCAAAGCTTATTGAGAGTATATTTGCTGAAGTAACCGAGCCGCCGGAACTTATAGAAAAAATATTAGAGAAACTGCAGTGATCTCGGCAGAACCAATCATAGCTGTGGGAATTATTGAGCGCACGCAAGAAATTCGCGGTGTGTTCCATGGTTCTTATGAACTGCCGAACTTTGTGCGTCTCCAAGGTCAATTCACAGTGCATGGTGAAAGCAGCACACTCGTATTGACAGATAGCGAAGGGGTGGAAGTGATTCGCGGCGCGGAATTTCGTTGTCGCGCATTGAACGGAGCGACATGCACACTGTGCAATGTTGCCATCGGTATGAACTTTCACTGGGAACGAAAAGAAGATCAAACATTCGAAGGCGATATACGCTTTCTCGCTAATGCTCACGGAACGATTTCAGCAATCAATGAGATTGGTGTTGAGCAATATCTCCAGAGTGTCATTTCTTCCGAAATGAGTGCAGAAGCGCCTGTTGAGTTACTCAAGGCGCATGCTCTTACATCAAGGAGTTGGTTAGTGGCGATGTTGGAACGGCAAAAGAAGTTTAAGAACGTACGTATGCCATCTCAGCGATCCCAAGGGACGAAGGATGAAATACTTCGATGGTACGACCGCGAGGATCATGCACACTTCAATGTGTGTGCAGATGATCATTGCCAGAGGTATCAAGGGATAACGAAAGTGATTGCAAAGTCGGCCGAAGAAGCGGTATCGGCAACGCGAGGTCAATGTATCATGTATAATAATGAAATATGCGATGCACGTTTTTCCAAAGCATGCGGCGGCAGGACAGAATTGTTCGAACACACTTGGGAAGAGACGCCGATCCCATATCTCCAATCCGTTTCCGATTCTGCCCAAGCTCATCCACCATTGCTGAACGAAGCAGACGCAGAACGCTGGATCCTCTCTTCACCAGATGCTTATTGCAATACTTCGGATGGAAAAATTCTCAAACAAGTTCTTCCATCATTCGATCAAGAGACGACAGATTTCTTTCGATGGAAGGTTGAATATACACAAGAACAGCTCGTACATATTCTTCATACAAAATCAGAAATTGATTTTGGAATGGTCATGGATCTTGTTCCGCTATCACGCGGACCATCCGGACGCTTGTACAAGTTGAGGGTGGTTGGAAGCAAGCGAACGATAATCGTTGGAAAAGAATTGGAAATCCGTCGCTGGTTTTCCAAATCGCACCTCTACTCAAGTGCATTCATCGTGAAGACTGAGCGGGATGCGAAAGGAATACCGGCGAAGTTTACATTGTTTGGCGCCGGATGGGGGCATGGTGTCGGATTATGTCAGATCGGTGCTGCGGTCATGGCAGCAAAAGGATATAAGGCGGACGAAATAGTGAAGCACTATTTCCGCAAGAGTGAACTGAGAAAACTGTATTAATACCACTCAAAGAAAAGGAGGTTTGTATGGCGCTCAGATGGACAGAAGAATACAGTGTTGGGGTGAAAGAGCTCGATGATGATCATCGACAATTATTTTCTCTTCTGAATAATAATTTAAAAAGCGTGATCGAAAAAAATGGGGATTCGAAAACGATTGGTGCAGATTTAAAGAAGTTACAGGAATATGCTGTCACTCATTTTAAGGCAGAAGAGAACTTGTTTCTGAAAATCAATTATCCGGATGCCACAGCGCATATACACGAACATGAAGAATTTCGAAAAGAACTCCAAAAACTCGATACACTTGCAGATGGAACAGATGATTTAGCCACGTTGAAACTCCTGCTTTTTTTATCCACATGGTTTACCAAACATATCTTGATAGTCGATAAAAAATATATTCCGTATCTCACAAAGAAGTGAGACTGAATGAATAGACCAAACAGCAGAAATCCATGGGCTTGGGTACCATCACTGTATTTCGCAGAAGGAATTCCGTATGTGATGGTCATGACGGTCTCTGTTATTATGTATAAGAAGTTTGGCATCTCCAACACGGATATCGCGCTGTATACAAGCTGGCTCTACTTGCCCTGGGTGATCAAGCCGCTCTGGAGTCCTTTTGTCGATATGTTCAAGACAAAACGTTTCTGGGTGGTGACGATGCAATTATTCATCGGGGCGGCATTGGCTGGTATTGCTCTCACCATCCCTGCGCCGAATTTCTTCCAATATACCATCGCTGTCTTTTGGTTGATGGCTTTCAGCTCTGCAACCCATGATATAGCCGCGGATGGATTTTATTTGCTCGGTCTTGATGAGTCGAATCAAGCTGCGTTTATCGGAATACGCAGCACATTCTACAGAATCGCAATGATTACAGGACAGGGTGCTCTGGTGGTGTTGGCGGGAACACTTGAGCCGCAGCTCGGCATCCACCATGCCTGGTCTATTACGTTTTTTGTTATTGCGGCGTTCTTCCTTGTTCTCTTTCTGTACCATCGCTTTGTGTTGCCATATCCAATATCAGACAAATCGACACTGCAAATCTCAAAATCTTCAAATATCGATGCCAGAATAAACTATGGAAAAAATATGACCACCTCATATCCCCTCCTTAATAAAGAGGGGAGAAAGGGGAGGTCGTTTTTCGGCTTCAAAATGCAATCGAATGTTATTATCGCTGAATTTGCTCGAACGTTCGTTCTCTTCTTTAAACGAAAAGATATCTGGCTGATTCTTTTATTTCTGCTTTTCTATCGCTTTGCAGAAGCACAGTTAGTCAAACTTGTTTCACCGTTTCTGCTTGATGTGCGTGAGAAAGGCGGGCTTGGCTTAAGCACCAGCGAAGTTGGAATCGTTTATGGAACCGTCGGCATGATAGCCTTAATAGCCGGAGGATTGCTTGGCGGTTATGTCATCTCGAAAAAAGGTCTCCGCAGGTGGCTCTGGCCGATGGTTATTATCATGCACACACCGGATTTGATGTTCGTGTATCTTTCGCAGTTCCAGCCGTTCAATTTCCTGCTTATCAATAGTGCTATAGCACTCGAACAGTTCGGCTACGGATTTGGCTTTACTGCTTACGCAATGTATATGATTTACGTTTCACAAGGCGAACACAAGACAGCACATTATGCTATCTGCACGGGCATTATGGCGCTGGGCATGATGCTGCCGGGAATGATCAGCGGGAAAATTCAAGAGCTCATCGGCTACCAGCATTTTTTCCTCTGGGTCATTATTTCGACCATTCCTGGATTTATTGTTGCGGCGTTGGTGAAGATCGATCCGGAGTTCGGGAAGAAAAGAGCAGAAGTTTAAAGAGTATCATCACATAGCCGAATACAGTTTTCCTCGACCAGCATTTCCTTAAAACTTCAATTGTAGTGAATGATCATGTCCACACCATTTTGGCACTATGAGCTTTGCAAATTCGCCTGCGGATGACAAAGTTCGCCCTTAACGAGGAGATCTCGTAAACCTCGCTGATCCTTTTCCCTATCGAATATCCACTCCCAATCTCGATTCCCTCACTGCAGCGAGGGAATCGAGAGTCTACGATTCACTGTTTTTCTATGTTCTGTGCAGTATACTTCCTTCTCCCAAAAGGATTAATTACTTTTTCATTCTTTAGGGCTATTGGATTTCGAGGTTATCGTCGGTACACTATTTAAATTTCAAAAAAGAGATTTTCCGTTCTTGAATAGCAGGAATTGAAAATCACGTTTTACAACAATACAAAAGGAGGATTCAATGAAACATCTGAACATGGTCATGTTGGCCGGGAGTGTTCTGTTCGCTGCAGCGATTGCAGGTTGCGGAAGCAGCCCGGTCGTCAATAAAGAGGCGTCCACGTCGGCGATCCGTGCCGCCGAGGAATCCGGTGCGTCCAATGTCCCCAGCGCATCCCTCTATTTGCAACTTGCAAAGGAGGAATTGGAGAATGCCAAGGTGCTTGTAGCAAAGGACGAAAAGGAACAAGCCGAGTCCATGCTATCGCGTGCCCAAGCCGATGGCGAACTGGCAGTAGCGCTCTCTCACGGGGATGCCGACAAGAAGGAAGCCATACAGGCGATAGAGCGGGTACGACAGCTTCGAGAAGACAACAAATTGCCTCAGAAAGGAAGTATCCAATGAAACCCTTTATATATCTCATTATCATCGTATGTATCGGAGTACTCGTTGGTTGTGCTCCAAGCATTCCCCCGACAGAGCTCATCAACGCACGTCAGGCTTACCAGCATGCGAGTGCGGGGCAAGCGGCGCAATTAGTACCGGCAGAGCTACACAAGGCACAAGAGGCGCTGGCCATCGCTGAGAAGTCTTTCCAAGACGATCCTAAATCGTTCCGTACGCGAGATCTTGCCTATATCGCAGATCGTAAAGCCAAGATGGCTGAAGCGTTCGCGACCACCGCTGCTGGAAATGCAGCCACCGCCAGGGCGAACAAGGATTACCAGACAACTCAGACCGAGATCATGAAAAACACGAAACAAGATCTTGCAACTCAAACCGAGATCGTGAAGAACACGAAGCAAGATCTTGCTATGCAAACCGAGATATCGAAGAACACGAAAGAAGACCTGGCTACCTCGGAGCGCAGCAGTGCAGTTAAAACAGAGCAGCTTGCCTTAGAGCAAAGAGCACGGCTCGACGCAGAGAATAGGGCGGCTGTTGCACAAGCAGATCTTGCCAAACTCGCAGCAGTGAAGGAAGAAGCTCGCGGTCTGGTCATTACGCTTTCGGGCAGTGTCCTCTTTGCTTCGAACAAATCGGAGCTCTTGCCGTCGGCGCAGGATCGGCTGAACCAAGTTGCCGATGCACTCATGGCGACAAAAGAGCGAAAGCTTACCGTTGAGGGTCATACGGACTCTCAGGGTTCTTCCAACTACAATCTGGAGTTGTCGCAGCGGCGTGCGGATGTGGTGCGTTCGTACATCATCGCGCGTGGCTACCCGAGTGATCTCATTGAAGCGCATGGAATCGGTAAAGATAGACCGGTTGCAGACAATGCCAGCGCCGAAGGCCGAGCGAACAATCGGCGAGTAGAGATTATCGTCGATCACGCAGCCAATTACCATCAAAGCATGGACAAATAGTTGAGATACATATGACCCGGAATTTTTCCGGGTCGTTCGTTTTTTCAGTTCAGCGCATTTTCCCGTTAAGTTTTCCCCGAAAACTCTACTCCTAAAAAACGATAGCATTATACACGTTCCCTGTCTCAGTTTCCATACCCCCACGAATCAATTTGCCGAAGGCATCCCTTAGGCAGACAGTTGGGAATCCAGGATTTTATTCTCCTACGAAGAACACTTACTTCTATAAAAAGGATTAATTACTTTTTCATCCTTTAGGACTATTCTCGGTGAACAAAATTATCCATAAGTTTTTTTGCCCTCAGGAGAGAAGTATTTCTCCTCGAATGGTGGGGTTGGATAACCTTCCTACCTCTTTTCAGAAGAAAGGAACGTTAACCATGAACTGGGATCGCAAGAAAGGACAATGGAAGGGACAGAGGAGCAAAGCCGTAATCCATTAGGGAAAGATGACGTACAATGAGTTGGCTGCGAACGCAAGAAAGAATGAGGAATTTGTTGGAGAGCTCCAAGAGAAATGCGGGATGGCTAAGGAGGAAGCTAGATAATGAATTCAAAGAATCCATCGAGCAATTGGAAAATTCGGATAGAAAACCGATGAAACCAAAAGCACCATCGAAGCAAAAAAGGCAGCAAAATGCAGGTAAACCATAAATTACTTAAACCCATCAAATAAGAGGAGAATTATGAAAAATAAAATATTCACTTTCGCTGTCATAGCATGTATGGCAGGTTTATTTTTAGCGGGCTGTGAAAAAAAATCAGAACAGAAAGTTGAGGCAGCCAAGCAAGAGTTGAAGGGTGCGAAAGCCGATTACATTGCAGAGTGGCAAAAATTTAAGACCGAGTCTGAAGCACAAATCAAGGTCAATGAAGATAGGATCGATGCATTCAAGGCAAAAATGGAAAAGGCCGGTACCAAGGCTAAAGCGAAGTACAAAAAAGCAGTGGCGGAGTTAAAGCAAAAAAATCACGAACTCAAAGAGAAGTTAGAAGATTATAAAGACGAGGGAGAAAGCAAATGGGAAGAGTTCAAGACGAACTTCAATCATGATTTGAATGCAGTTGGAGAAACAATAACGAATTTATTTAAAGATAAAGATTAGCAGCAAAGACAATGTTTTTCGATTGACAGGAGAACGACCCGAAGCCCGGTTGTTCTCCTGTCAATATGTCGGACAATTGGCACCGGAGAAGTATCCAGTGGACCGACAAATGGCATTACGCCGACGAAGTACGGACCATGTAAGGAGGAATACAATGAAAAACACTATCCTATACGTTTTGATTATCTCGTTATGGTGTTCAGGATTGCTTCAGGCACAGTATCGTGCAAAGCTTGGTAAACAATCGATATCAAGTCTGAGTATCGGAGAACAACAACAACTCTATAAGGTGGACTCCAGAAGTTATTCCTACCTGGGATTGAATTTCGAGAAACATTCGGTGGGAGACACTGTTGTATACAATAAGTACGGTGATTTACGGAATGACGATACGGAACTTAACAAAACATATCCCTGGTGGACGGTTGCTTTGAAGGTTACCGGAGCCAATATTTTTACATTCGTCGTTGACAGGTATTTGTTCAACTATGAATATTCGCGGGTAGGGTTCAATTCCTGGAGCCATAACATACAAACCGGCTGGGAGTGGGATCAAGACAGATTTGGCATGAACTTTATTGTGCATCCGTACTCTGGAAGCGCTTTTTTCAACGCGGCGCGCTCAAGCGGATACGATTTCTGGGGATCAGCACCTTTTGCAGCTCTAGGCAGTTTGGAGTGGGAGTACTTTGGGGAAAACACCCTGCCGGCATATAACGATATTATCAACACGACGGTCGACGGCATATTCATCGGAGAAGTGATGTATAGAATAGGTTCGGACATACTCGATGATCGAACAACGGGTTTTGATAGATTTTTCCGGGAATTCTCTATTGCCGTTCTTTCTCCCACGAGAGCTTTCAGCAGGTTCACACAGGGGAAAATGTTCAGAGTGACATCGGAAGAGGTCTATCAGACAGAACCGCTGAATGTCACGTTGTCGCTCGGGAGGCGCGAGGTCAATGAAGGATCAAACTTTTTGACGGGACCAACAAACTTCCTACTGAATATTAATCTTGATTATGGGAATCCGTTTGAAGTAAGGTCGCGGAAGCCTTTTGATTATTTCAAAGCGAGGTTGGATATTACTAAAGGACCGGGAAGAAAAATATTGGATAATGTCATCGGATATGGATACCTCTTTGGCAGTAATTCCCATTCTTATGGTCGTTTGGATATGCTCCTCGGTGGATTTCAACATTTTGACTACTACGATAATCTGACGTTCGAATTAGCCACCATGGCGTTCGGTCCCGGAATAATCACGAAGCTGAAGGTAAGCCCGAATTCCAATCTTTACACGAACTTCCATGTCGGCATCGTGCCGTTAGCTGGAAACAGTACACGATTTGCTATTACTGACACTTCTCAGTCGAGGGATTATAACTTTGGAGGAGGGGCTGAATCAAAGTTTGAATGTACTCTTAATCTTGGTTCATGGATAGGATTTACATTTATAGGCTCTTATTACTGGATTCGCACATATGTGGGATATGCAGGGGATCATTACATCGGTATTCTCAAACCCAGCATTGGATTAAAACTTTTCGACTATCTCAGTATTGGAGTTGAACATTTGGTGTACTATAGTGATCGGTATACACGTGATTATGGCAATTTCCATCAAGTAAGAACCGAACAGAGAGTCCAATTGACATACTACTTCGAAACTTTTAAACAAGAAAAAAAATGAACTACTTTTTTGGTTTTGTTATCTTCATTGGCTGGCTGCTCTTCAGAAAGGAAGTATTATCATGACAGAGAAGCCAAAGAATCGGTTCCTTCTTATTATTGTCATCATTTTTTCGTTGAATGTTATCGGCTTGGTGAACCCGATGTATTCGCAGTCTCTGGTAAGGGATTCTACATTTCATCCGTACCATGTTAATTACTGGGTAACAGGTGGTATCTTCATCGTGGGAGTTCCGGCAACAGCGATTGCGGCGCCCTGGGTATCGAACAAATCAGCCTTGACAAATGCGGATTTTCAGACATTGGACAGAAATGATATTAACCCGATTGACCGTTGGGCTTTGAAACTAGACCCCTCGAATAGGGGTTACTACGCGAATCTTTCAGATAATGTGCTTACGGGAATAATCCTTCTTCCGGGTCTCACACTGCTGGATCACAATATCAGGCAAGACTGGTTGGACGTGGCGCTGATGTATGCGGAGACACAATTAATTGTAAATTGTATCTACCTTTACAGCCCACTTGGACCGACTTTTCAAAATAGATTACGTCCTATTGTTTACTTCGATACGTTTGGTAACAGTCACGCGAGAACAACAGCCTGGAACCGGAGTTCATTTTACAGCGGTCATGTTGCATCTGCCGCAGCGGCAACTTTCTTTACCGTAAAGGTATTTTGTGATTATTATCCGGAATTAGGACGGAAGAAATATCTTCTCTATGGTGCGGCGGCAATACCGCCTCTTATCGAGGGATATCTAAGAATGAAAGCACTCTTTCATTTTCCCTCCGATATATTGGTTGGTTTTGGAATAGGGGCATTATGCGGCATATTAATCCCTGAAATTCATCGCATCAAAATTGAGAACGTTTCATTGGGATTATATTCTTCTTATGAAGGAACGGGAATAAGCCTGAAATGGCAGCCGGATTTTGGAAAATAAGCATGGTTACTTTACTAATTTGATGACTAAGTGATGTTACGCAGAAAACCCATATTCATAAATCATAATGAGAAATTACTCAATTCACCTCCCCTTTTTCCCCTCCTTGGTAAGGAGGAGCGTTTGAAAAAACACGTTTTACGTGTTTCAATAGCCACGCGGACATCACTCCGCAGGGGAGGTCATGTTTTTTTAGGAATAAAGCTCAACTGCTTTTTATTGTTCACTTCATGCGTAACGTGAGTGAATAATTTTATTGAAGAAAATTTATAATGAAAAATTCAAAAAACAAAATCATCATTTGCATCTCCATTGTCACACTATTTTTTGTGAGCATATTAAAGGCAGATGCGCAACAATTTGAACTCGGCTTACGGCTCAATCCTGAATTCACGGGTTTAATAAATAAGAATGACAATAATGCCGGTAATGAATTGGATTTAACGAATCATTTCGGATATCTCTCTGGTGGTGTAGGAGCCATTTACAATATCAACAATCATATCGGTTTGGCAATTGATCTTTTGTTCTCAAGGGAAGGGCAGGCATTCAAAGGTCATTTCACCGGCAGTCCTCCTGATGCAGCGACATATAGTTCAGTCGTTAGTACGCAGGTATCTCTGAACAATACGGCAATCGTGGGAGATTATGTAGCTCTGGCTGAATTGAATTATATCAAGCTGCCAATCATGTTTTCGCTCACTTCTGATAATACCAAGCCGCTCTTTTTCACGTTGTTGGTTGGTCCACAATTCAATTTTCTGGAAGGTGTTGCGCAGGAAGTGAATCATAAGGACCTTGATTATCCGAACAGCAATATTGAACCGATAGATTTGTACAAGTCCTTTACGATTAATGGAGTCCTGGCATTTGGTGGAGCTTACAACCTTACGCCAAATATGGTATTATCAGCGCGGTTACGATTCGACTATGGTTTTGATGATGTGGAGAAAAAAGACGTGATGGTGAGTTACTCCGGTGCTGTCCCCATTCGTTTTTATTCTACTGGGCGTCAAGCCACACACAACATAACAGGGGGCTTGATGCTCGGGTTGGATTTCAAATTGTGAAGAGTTCTTTAGAGAATTATTGAAGGAAAAAACATGCAGCCATTAGACCGAAATCATAGTTCACAAATAACCACAATTCCGATGACCTGTCCGCAGGAACGAAGTGTAGGCGGAAGTCGGGATCGGGTTCATTTCAATCACATATACTAAAAGGAGAAACATCATGCGCTATGTACTTGTATTAATCGCAGCAGTGTTCTTGTCGAGCGCTGTAGATGCACAGTTACGTATTAATCTCGGTTTCAATTTGGATCGTCAACCAGTTTGGGGTCCGACTGGTTACGATCATGCTGAATATTATTATCTGCCTGACATTGACGTTTACTACAATGTTCCTCAGCAGAGGTATTTCTATCAGGAAAGAGGGCGATGGATTAGCAGATCAACTTTGCCTTCCCGTTATCGTAATTTTGACTTGTATCATTCTTACAAAGTAGTGGTGAATGAGCCGACACCGTATCGAAATGACAAAATGTATAGAGAAAAATATGGCTCATTTAAAGGTCGTCACGATCAGGAAGTAATCCGCGATAGCCGTGATTCAAAATATTATGTAAACCCACATCACCCCGAACATAATAACTGGGTAAAGCAACAAAAGCATGATAAGGGTCATGGCAAAGACAAGGGTCGCGACAATAAACCTGGACGAAAATAACAGACAAAACAAACAAGATCGGCATGGGAATAATGGAAAATGGAATGAAGCCGCAGGTCAACAAGAACATAAATGTTTTTGAACAACCTGCGGAGAGGGGGATCAGTCACAAAAGAACCGTGATATTCAAACAACTTCGTGCACTGCGTTGGCCGGATATGCTTACTCTTCTTGGTCTTCTGTGTGTTTCCTTTTCAGTTTATTTTTCTTTCAAAGGACTTTTACTCATTGCATACGTTCTTATCCTCATGCAATTCCTCTTAGATTATTTTGATGGAAAGTTAGCAAGAGCGATTGGCGGAGGAGTGCTGGGTGTTTACATGGATAGTTTTACGGATTTTATGGCAGTTGCTTCCTCGGTTGTATTTGGTTGGTTCGTAGGGATAAACGGTATTGCTATGCTCATTGCCGGATTTTTAAATGTCGGCGCAGCGTCAATAAGATTGGCGTATTTCACATCATATAAACAAAAGGGCTTCACAGGCATTCCGACTGTATTAGCTGCTTCAGCAGTCTCTACGATTGCTTACCTTGGATATTTCTTTGCCCAAGCACATCTCGTTTGGTTTGTGGTTTTCTATTTTGTCTCGGCAGTTGCAATGATTTCTGATTTAAGACTAAAAAAAATATAATCGTATCTTCAAAAATGAACTTTTTTTTCGTACTTTGAAACGTTAAAATGGATTCCCGGATTATTCACATTTGGTCTTGTTGTCTTCATTGGTTGGCTGTTCTTTAGAATGGCAGTATCATCATGACAAAGAAGCCAAAGAATCGGTTCATTCTTATTCATTTCATCATCTTTTCGTTGGCTGTTATCGGCCTGGTGAAACCGATGTATTCGCAGTCTCCGGTAAGGGATACTACATTTCATCCGTACCATGTCAATTATTGGGTAACAGGGACTATCATCGGCGTTGGATTGTCGGCAAATTACCTAGGAGTAGGACTGGTATTTCACAAAGTAGAGTTGTCTCGATTAGAAATACAGGCATTGAACAAAAGTACTATAAACAGTATCGATAGCTGGGCTTTTAAGCAAGACCCCTCTAAAAGGGATGCTTTCGCAAAGTATTCAGATTATGCCGTTGCGTCTACCGTTGTTCTTCCGGTTTTTCTCATGCTTGACAAACAGATCGAGCAGGATTGGTTTGACGTGCTACTCATGTATGTAGAAACCATGTCTATCACACCTAATATTTATGAATGGAGTCCTCTCGGGGTTAATTTTCAAAATAGAATCCGGCCTCTTGCTTACTATGATCAACTTACTTATGACGAGAGAAAATCAGCCAATAACCGGAATTCATTCTACAGCGGCCATACCGCCGTTGTCGCGGCATCCACTTTCTTTATGGTAAAAGTTTACAGTGATTACAATCCTGGAATAGGAGACAATAAATATCTTTTATACGGCGCAGCGACAATTCCTCCTCTTATTGAGGGATATTTTAGAGTGAAAGCGCTCGCGCATTTTCCTTCCGATGTAATGGTTGGTATAGGAATAGGGGCATTGTGCGGTATCCTTATTCCCGAACTTCATCGTTTCCATGACAAAAACATCTCATTAGGATTATATTCTTCATCCGTAGCAACAGGGATAGCCATAAAATGGCAGCCGGATTTTGGAAAATAGGCATGGTTAATTTTTAAAAATGAATTTCGTTGTGTTACTCATATAATAGTAATCGTGCTAAAGAAGCATAATCATGATAAAGAAGTCAAAGAATCGGTTCATTCTTATAAATTCCATCATCTTTTCGTTGGCTATTATCGGTATGGTGAAACCGATATATTCGCAGTCTCCGGTAAAGGAGACTACATTTCATCCGTACCATGTTAATTACTGGATAACAGGTGGTATTTTAATCGGGGGAATTGCGACAGAAATGATTGGGTTACCCTGGATAGCGAACAAATCGCCCTTGACAAATGCAGAATTACAGACATTGGACAGAAATGATATTAACCCAATTGACCGTTGGGCTTTGGAACTGGACCCCTCGAATAGAGGTTACTACACAAAACTTTCAGATGATGTGCTTTCGGGTATAGTCTTTCTTCCGGCTCTCACACTGCTGGATCACAACATCAGGCAAGACTGGTTGGACGTGTTGCTGATGTATTCGGAGACCGTAATAATTACAAATAATATATACCTGTATAGTCCTTTCGGACCATCTTTTCAAAATAGATTACGTCCTGTTGTGTACTACGATGCGTTTTCCAACAGTCCCGTGAGAACAACAGGCAGCAACAGAAATTCATTTTACAGCGGTCATGCTGCATCTGCCGCATCGGCAACTTTCTTTACCGCAAAGGTGTTTTGTGATTACCATCCGGAATTGGGATGGAAGAAATATCTTCTCTATGGTGCGGCGGCAATACCGCCTCTTATCGATGGATATCTAAGAATGAAAGCACTCGATCATTTTCCATCCGATATATTAGTTGGTTTTGGAGTAGGGGCATTATGCGGCATATTAATCCCCGAAATTCATCGCATTAAAATCGAGAACGTTTCGATGGGGTTATATTCTTCTTTTGAAGGAACGGGAATAAGTCTGAAATGGCAGCCGGATTTTGTAAAATAGGCATATGTACTTTTGAAAATGAATTTCGTTATGTTTCTCATAAAGAGCGATCATGAAGCACACAACGAACAAAAGATTGGACATCTCAATGCGACATAGATTTCTTATATCACTCCTCCTTATTGTCATTTGCGGATTCTTTCCCTACGGAGCCACGAACCTCTTCGCACAAAATCTCGCATCACGGGATACTATATTGGGGAACAAATACAATTTCTCTCAGTTCACACATGAGACCTGGAGTTTTATTAAACAACCAGCGAAATGGGAGGGGAGTGATTGGCTCAAGGTCGGCGTGATAGGTGCCGGATCTTTTTTAATTATCGAAACTGTTGACCAACCAGCTCGAGATTTAGCTCTTAAGGACAGAAGTTATTTACACAGCGTACCGATTCAGGCAGGTAGAATATGGGGAGAGCTGTATTCCCCTGTGGTGTTCTTTGCCGGCTTTGCTGCACATTCTTTGATAACAAATGACAAGTCGACAAGGAAAATCGCTTATGAAATCGGACAGGCCTGTCTTTATGCGGGCGCAATTGAGTATATACTAAAGAGTGCGATTGGCAGATCAAGACCGTATATGAACGAAGGTAAATCCAGTTATCGCCTATTCACATTGAATGACGATTATCATTCGTTTCCCTCCGGCCATTCAGCCGCT
>Ga0187886_1000268_pt1 | contig 68045 bp, 49 predicted proteins | sample June2016WEW_20_1_FD_133001 | JGI IMG/M metagenome (GOLD analysis project Ga0187886, IMG submission 133001) | Peatland microbial communities from SPRUCE experiment site at the Marcell Experimental Forest, Minnesota, USA - June2016WEW_20_150 | ecosystem: Environmental > Terrestrial > Soil >... | reverse complement strand
TTATCACTTCGTTAACTGGAGTGACGGCTCGACGAGCAATCCGCGCACCGATCAGAATGTGACGGCGAATATAACAGTAACAGCGAACCTTGCGATTGACGCCTTCACACTGACTTATACAGCAGGAGCCAACGGCACGATCAGTGGGACATCACCGCAAACAGTCACCTATGGTGCAAATGGGACGGCAGTCATGGCAGTGCCTAATACAGGTTACCACTTCGTTAACTGGGGTGACGGCTCGACGAGCAATCCACGCACCGATCAGCATGTATCAGATAATAAATCAGTGACAGCGAATTTTGCATCAACGACACAGTACACATTGACGGTAACAGTTACCAACGGAACTGTTGTAAAAAATCCAGATCAGACAAGTTACAATAATGGAACAACGGTACAACTTACAGCAACACCTGCAACAGGTTATACATTTACAAGCTGGAGTGGAGATGCATCAGGCTCGGCCAATCCTCTGACTGTAACGATGAATGGGAATAAAAACATAGCAGCGAACTTTGCACCGATACAATATACCTTGACACTTGTTCCTTTTTCTGGTGGTAACAACGGTCGCGGATCAGTAACCGGAGCAGGAACTGTAACTTCTGGTGTTGCACAAGCGATCACAGCGTCACCGGGTACTGGGTCTCAGTTTTCTTTTTGGTGGGTGCTATCTGGAACAGCATCGATTGCGAATCAATTCAGTTCAAATACTACTGTTACATTAACCTCTGGTGATGCAACGGTAGGTGCTTATTTCTATGTGCCAGAATATAATCTAACCACATCGTCAAATCCGACTAATGCTGGAACTATATCAGGCGGAGGAACATTTGTTAACGGACAAACTGCAACAGTAACAGCGACCCCTGGAAGTGGTGGATATTATTCGTTTACAAACTGGAGTGGAGATGCATCAGGTACAACAAATCCTCTAACTATTACAATGGATGGAAATAAAAACATCATAGCAAACTTTTCACGTTCTACACCGCCATACACATTAACAATAAACGCCACAAACGGAACAGTTACAAAGAATCCTGATCAAACAAACTATGCCGATGCAACAAGTGTACAGCTTACGGCAACACCACAAACAAATTATGTATTCACAGGTTGGAGCGGAGATGCATCAGGTACAACAAATCCTCTAACTGTTACAATGGATGGAAATAAAAACATAACGGCTAACTTTATAGCGACATACACCTTAACAATTTCAGCAACATGTGGAACCGTTAGCAAGAATCTTGAGCAAACAAACTATACCGATGGAACAAGTGTACAGCTTACAGCAACACCACAAACAAATTATGTATTCACAGGTTGGAGTGGAGATGCTACAGGTACGACAAATCCTCTAACTGTTACGATGGATGGAAATAAAAACATAACGGCGAACTTTGCACTGGCATATCAAATAGCAACCAACATCGCCTCCAAGAGCTTTACCGCTAACTGGGAGGCTAAGAGCGGAGCGACAGGGTATATCTTGGATGTCTCGACTGATTGGTATTTCACTTCAACCTCTGACAAGGTCGTTGGATACGACAACAAAGATGTAGGTAATACAACATCTTATTCAGTGACTGGTTTGAGTCCCAATACTCGATACTACTTCAGGGTGCGGTCGTACAACGGGACGCAAATGTCAGGTGCATATTCCTTTGCCATTGACGTAATCACGGCACCTGATGTTCCTCAACCACCGAATCCATATACAAGCGTAAGTACTCAAAGTCTATCATTTAGTTCAAGTGGAGAAAGCAAGACCGTAACTGTAAGCTCAAATACAGGCTGGGGTGTAAGTTCAAATTTCAATTTGATAAAAACAATCGTTGGCGGTAGCGGCAATGGCAGCATAAAAATTACTCTTCCGGAAAGACAATGGTATCCTGGGGTGCAACAAGAAAACTTCTACAGAGTTAGTGTAGGTACAGCAGGATTAATAACGGTAAGTCAAGAAGCACCTACGGGTCCATATACAAACATAAGCCCTACAAGTGTATCATTTGGTCCAAGTGGAGGACAAGCATACGTAGATATGATCTCATCAAATACTATTTTTGGAACTGAAGTTTTCAGCACAAGTAAGAACTGGATAAGCGCAGGTTGGGACTGGTTAGCTTCTCCTCATGCAAAAATATCAATTACTTGTGCAAAAAACATGATCATGACTCCAAGAAGCGGCACTGTTACTATCAGTTACTATGGAATTACAACGGCAACTATAACGGTAAGTCAAGCGGCTGGGGATCCATATGTAAACACAGATCCTGCAAGGTTGTTATTTTTTGCAAGTGGAGGAAGCACAAATGTAACTGTAAGCTCAAATACAAGCTGGAGTGCAAGTACAAGTGATAGCTGGCTAAGCGCAAGTGGAGCCGGCACCGGCAATGGCAGCATAACAATTGCTTGTACTAAAAACACAGGTACATCTGCAAGAATCGGCACTGTTAGTGTAAGTGGAGGAGGAAACATAACAGTATATCAAGGGCGGCAGATGTATGCGAAGATCAATGGTAATCTGTATCCATTTGATGATCTTATTACAGACTCTTTACAGAGTATATACAATGCAAATAGTGATGCCATTAAAAACCTATTGAAAGCCAAAATAGATGCAGAATGTAACAACAAAATGGGATTCCCTCCTGATAATTATAGATATCAGGTACCATGGCCAACTGAGCTTCAACCTATCACATTTTCTCAAGAAGGTACTGATTTATATGCGAGTCTTAAGATTAACAATCTGAGGATTCATTGGGATCAGTCTTACCATGGACTTTACACTACGATTTGTAAATTAGAAAGTACGCAAAAGGATATACCCGGATGGATAACTATAAAAGCAAGAATTCAACTTCTGCGAGATGGAACAAAATATTCTTTGAACTTAGATAATCCTAGTATCGATGTGTCAAATTTCGTTTTCCGTTCCGATGATGATGCTGTTAAATTATTTGCTTCTGGTACGGTAAATGACGTAAACCATATGATCAGCGCGTCCACGGATGAAATGATCCAAGGAATAACAAATAATTTTCATTTCCCAATTGAATTGTCCAACCTTAAAGAGTTTGGGGGGTATCCACTAACACCAGATCAGGCACAAGAAGTTCTAAATGCAGTGCCTATAATCATATCTCTCGGAACTCCTATAAATGGAAATTTAGTTATCAATCTTGATATTATGCCTGGAGGTTCAGACCCTGCACTGCCGACAAATCCACATTACAGTTATGCTGGATTTGCGAGTCCATACTATGCCTTTCAACAATCGCTATTATTACCTGGTGTAAGTACAAAAACAGAACAGCAGCAGATTTTAATAGATAAAATGGCAGATTATGGAGCAAATGCAATTCGTTGTTCAATACCATGGGGAGAAATATTCCCCAGTCTTACTCCTGGCAACCTCATAAATGGAAACCCGGACGATCTTGTTGCTGGAACAACACTTGATGGCGCAATAAGTGCGATCCCTACCACTGTATGGGCTAATACAGATATGATTTTCGAGAGAGCTTCTGCTCGTGGACTTCAAGTCATTCCACAAATACCACAACAGGAGCAGGATCTTCCAAAAATTAATGGGCATATTATTGCACCGGATCCTGTTAAACAAGGAGACGGTTATAGTGACAGTTGTTATTATGTAGCTCCAAATACATATCTGTACTATCTCAAAATATTTGTGAATGCCGCTGTAAAAAAATATGGAAATAGAGTAAGTATTTGGACGATAGAAAGTGAGTTTAATGCTGCACGCATTGGCACATTTATCCAATGGAGACATGGAGATAGTTGGCAGAAAACTGCTTCTGGAGAATTTCAGGATCGTTATTGGCGCATATTAGTAAACGCTGTTAGAAATAATGATCCGACAGCAAAGGTTGCCAGCAATTTGCATATACTCAACCTTATGGACGGCATTAATCGTTTGGGTCCGGATTTGGATATTATTGGTTTAGATGTATATCCTAATATGTACACAGCATATCCGGTCATCGGAGATATTGTTGGAGAGTTTGTGCGAGCAACGCGACGTGTTTTAAACAACAGAGGATGGGCTAATAAAGAAGTCCAAGTTATGGAAGCAAGTTATCCAGGCATTGATCCATCTATGGATCCATCGGATGGAGTAAGTATTGATGAATGCATGTATAAATTCTCTTATTATAGACAAAAGAAATTTGTCGAAGATGCAGTGAACTCGGCTTTAAAATTCGGGGCAAAAGGGTTTTTCTATTGGGGATTTTTAGATGATGAAAATAATAAGAGTGCTCCAGACGGAAAATTTATTAATTTTGGTAGCTTAGTTGATATTCACACTAATCGATCTTCCTATTCCTTTAAACCGGCGGCATCAGCTTTTTTGACAACAGGAATCACAGGAGGACTTGCCAAAAGATCGCATGGAAATGAAGAGGAGACAATTGCTACAGTACCGACCGAGTACGGTTTGTCGCAGAATTATCCTAATCCATTCAATCCAACTACAGTCGTTAGCTATCAGCTTCCAGCGGCCGGTCATATGACGTTGAAAATATATGATATGTTGGGAAGAGAAGTAGTGACATTAGTGGATGGAATCAAAAACGCCGGATATTATAATGCGACATTCGATGCATCACGGTTAGCAAGCGGAGTCTACTTCACGCGGTTTACTGCACAACCGCAGGATGGTAGTAAATCGTTTGTCCAGGTGAGAAAGATGTTGATGATGAAATGAGTGATTGAATCTAAGAGCAAATAAGTAGTTAAGAGAAAGCCCGATTCTAAAAGTTTGGAATCGGGCTTTATAATTTCAAGTTTTTCTAAAAAACTCCAGAAGAATTCTTCCTTGAAGTACATTATTGCTTGCCAGAAGAGAATTTCGTATTTTTTTGGTGCGGAATGGTTTGCGAAAGATGAAATATAATCTCCAGTGATTGCGATGAGTAAAACACAACAGCAAAAAAACTTACCGAAATTAAAAGTTCTCGTTGTTGATGATATGGCTTCCATGCGGATGCTGGTAACGGAGTATCTTCGGCGGAATGATCATGTTGTTGTTGTAGGAGAAGCTGGCAACGGAGATGAGGCAATTTCTCAAGTGAAAGAGTTCTCTCCTGATATCGTGCTGATGGATATTAGCTTAGCAGGGATGAGCGGTGTGGAAGTAACGCGCAAAATTAAATCCGACTTTCCAAATGTCCGGATCTATCTTTTTTCGGCATACGACGTGGGCGAATATCGCGATTTGAAATATGATTCCCCCTGCGATGGGTTTATTCAGAAATCGCGTCTGAAAATAGAGTTGCAGCAAATGATTCAAACAGAATTGGAACGGAAAGACGCACCTTAGGTAATCGAAAGACAAAAAGGTCAAAAGAATTAAGGGAATCTCAAAAAACTCCAAATCACAAATTACAAATAGCAAACAAATTCCAATGGTAAAAAACCAAACACAAAAAATCATTTTTTCGATCATTGAGTATTTGGGATTTAGTCATTGTTTGAAATTTGATATTTGGAACTTGAATTATTAGAGACGCCCTTAATACAATCCGCTTGCTCCACCAAGCGAGCACCTATCACCGCAGCACGATTTCTCCATTCCGCACACCTTCTCATCGCAGTGTGCCGAAGATGCTCCTTTCGTTATAATACTGGATAGAGAAATTAACTTCGTATGCTGATGCGAACCGCAGTGAGGACACACTATATCCTCACTCAGTTCCTTTCCCTTATGCAGAATGTCATACATCGTGGTGCAACCAGTACATCGATAATCGAAGATGGGCATAGCAAGTTCATCCATTTATTCGTTTGATGTAATACTAAAAAAAGTTGTTTTCAATTTCGGTTGTATTCTCAGTCATCTCTGGCGCTTGTCCGGGTGTGCCAACAAATTCATCCGTCGGGACTAAGGAGTTTTGGCTGAACTGTAAGCCAAGAACTTCTCGGTAAAGACGTGAAGATGTCATCTTGGCTGTTTCTTTGAAATTGGTAAAGAGTGTCGATGCAAGGGCATCCGATTGGGGTACAGCTTTCGCAGGTATACCCTTTACTTGTTCGATGCGTTCGCGGTCAGTCGGATTCTTGTCGGGAATTCCTGTCAAGTTTTTTAAAGCAGCGTCTTTCGCTTTTGAAGTATCCCCGGCAGGTGTTTGTTTCATATTAGTAGAAACGAGACGAACGAAATCATTCGGCAAAGAATTATCTTCTGGTTTTCTCTGCCTTTTCAACTGAGAGAATGCTTCCTTCAAAGCAATGTTGAGCAAGTGCAGTTTAGAAAGAGATGATTCAAAAGCCTCGGGACCGGAAAGACGCACTGCATATCGGTCGGCGTCGAACTCCATGAGACGTATATAAAATCTGCTGATGACATTTCCCGCATGCATGAACGCTGTAAGAATTTTCCGAGACAACCAAACGGAAAGATTTGCGGCAGGTATAACAAACCAGCGCACAAAGCCGCTCGATGTTATAGATAAGATAGCCAGTTTCTGATCGATCTCATCTTCTTCGAATATGTGACGGTAAAACCATCTCTGGATGCTTGTGATGATGTAATAGAGCCGCATACCGAGCTTCTGCGTGAAATGGCCAAGCTCATGTGCCAACAGGCTTGTGAACTCTGTCGTTGTCAATTCAGACGCTGCCGGCAGTCCGATGATCAATGTAAGTTCATCTTCTAAAAACCCTATCATTCCTTGTCGGAACCCGGCAGAAGCATGCACTGAACAATCGACTTCAATGGTAGAAGGTATTTTAGAGCCGATGGATTGGCAGAGCTTATCAACGAAAGCATAGAGTGCCTGTTCCTTCTTCCGGGAAAGAGCAACGGCAAACCGTTTCGATACAGGTCGTGCGATAAGAGGTTTGAGCATTGATACAATCAACAATATCCCGATGAACATGGGAATGATATATAAAGGGATTTCTATGATCAGGGATTTTCCTTCGAGAAGAGAAGTATTATCGATAACATGGTCAAAAGTTGTGCTTGCGATGAAGAGAATGAGAAAGACATACAAGAATAAGAGGGAAACCATTCCTACAGCTGTGAGTATCAATCCTGAAGTATGTATTGGGGAATTCAGTTCATACGATTGCCCTGTTTTCGATGCGAACTTACTTCTGGGTGATGAAGGACTGCCGGACTTTGACCCTTTGGGATGTTGTCCGTTTTTCATTAAGCCGCTCGCCTGAGGTGAATGTATTACCTTCATTGGTTCAAAGTAGCAGAGCGCTCCCGCATTCTTCAATTCAGCAATATATTCTTGTGCGGCGGTATAATCGAGATTATTATTGATCGTAACGGATTTGCCGGTGAAGAGTTTATCGATTTGTTCCGGTGAAGTCTTAAAAAGTTGAGTAAGACGTTCTTTTACTGCTGGAAGCTCTTGTCCCGGTTCTATGTCTCCATTGAAGAGAATCCTATATTTTTGTGTTTTGCCTTCAACCACAGGCTTTTTTTGTTGTTCAATAATTGGCTGATCTGGTTTTAATAATGAACGCAATACATATTGAAGTATGCCGCCGTGCTTATAGTAGTCAACTTCATTTGGTGTATCAATTCGGCATACTACAGTGAAATTTTTCTTTGAGCCGTTTTGCGATATTGCTGTAACCGTTATTTTTTTTCTTGGTTTAAGGTTGTCAGCGAGTCCTTCAATATCGAATGCCTCAAATCCAGAAATTCCAAGCATCTGATAATTCTGTCCTTCTTCGAATTGTAAGGGGATAATGCCCATCCCGATAAGGTTACTGCGATGAATGCGTTCGAAACTCTCGGCGATAACTGCCCGTGCACCAAGCAAAGCTGGACCTTTTGCTGCCCAATCGCGCGATGAACCTGAGCCATACTCTTTTCCTGCAATAATAATAAGAGGTATGCCATCTTCTTTGTACTTCATCGCTGCATCGTAAATCGATATTGGATCTTTTGAAGAAGGATGGAGAGTGATGCCGCCTTCTCTGCCCGGAACCAATAAGTTCGTCAAATGAATATTCGCAAATGTTCCGCGCATCATAATTTCGTGATTGCCGCGCCGCGAACCGTACTGGTTAAAGTCTTTCTTCTGAATGCCTAAGGACATCAGGTAACTGCCTGCAGGAGTATTTTCAGTGAATGAACCTGCAGGTGAGATATGATCTGTGGTGACAGAATCGCCGAGGAGGGCAAGTACTCGTGCGTTATGAATGTCCTGCAAAGATTGTGGCTCACGTGAAAAATTCTCAAAATACGGCGCTGCTTTAATGTACGTCGAGTCTGCATCCCATGGATACTGCACTCCGGTTGGGATAGGGATATTTGTCCAGCTTTCGTCGCCTTCAAAGACATTGGAATATTCCTGCTTGAACATCTCCGGCTTCACACTTTGACGTATTGTCTGTTCCACTTCCTGAGGAGATGGCCAGATGTCTTTGAGAAATACAGATTCACCATTTTTTCCGACACCGATAGGATCTTTTCCGAAATTTATATCCATTGTTCCGGCAAGTGCGTATGCGACAACGAGCGGTGGCGAAGCAAGGTAGTTTGCATGTGTATACGGATTGATGCGTCCTTCAAAGTTTCGATTTCCTGAGAGAACCGCTGCTGCAATGAGATCGTTCTCTTGTATTGCCCTTGCGATTTCTTCTGGAAGCGGACCGCTATTCCCAATGCACGTTGTGCATCCATAACCAACGAGATGGAAACCAAGTAATTCCAGAGGCTGCATCAAGTTTGCGTCCCGAAGATATTCGGTAACTACTTTCGATCCGGGCGCTAAACTTGTCTTCACCCAGGGCTTCGACAGCAATCCTTTCTCAATAGCATTCTTCGCAAGCAGTCCTGCGGCGATAAGGACAGATGGATTTGATGTATTTGTGCAGCTTGTAATGGCGGCGATGACGACAGAACCATGCTGCAGGTTGTGCTGGCGTCCTTCAATTTCAACATTGACACTCTTGAGAAAACTGGGTTTTATTGAATCGTCCGAATAATGTGCCCAAGTAGCCGCGGCCATTTTATCGATGGCAACGCCCTTACTTTCGAGAATCTCGACGAGTGACGAGCGAAACGAAGCTTTCGTCCTTGAGAGTGAAATACGATCTTGCGGTCGTTTTGGTCCGGCAATACTCGGTTCGACAGAAGCAAGGTTCAGTTCGAGCACATCAGAAAATTCCGGTTCCGGAGTTTCTGCGGTGTGGAAGAGGCCTTGTTCTTTGAGATACGTTTCCACGAGTGCAATTTGTTCTTCACTCCGTCCTGTGAAGCGGAGAAAATTGATTGTCTCGGTATCAGCAGGAAAGAAACCCATCGTAGCGCCGTACTCGGGAGCCATGTTTGCTATGGTTGCACGATCGGCGAGCGTGAGCGAAGATAATCCGGATCCAAAAAACTCAACAAACTTTCCGACAACGCCTTTTCTCCTCAGCATTTGTGTTATAGTGAGCACAAGGTCTGTGGCGGTAGAACCCGCCCGCAATTTTTCATGCAATTTGAATCCGACCACTTGTGGAATCAACATGGAAATTGGCTGACCAAGCATTGCAGCTTCTGCTTCAATACCGCCAACACCCCAGCCGAGTACACCAAGCCCGTTGATCATGGTCGTGTGCGAATCAGTTCCGACGAGTGTGTCCGGATAGGCAAGCAGTTCACCATCATGTACTGAAGAGAAGACGACTTGTGCGAGATATTCAAGATTGATTTGATGAACGATTCCGGTATTCGGTGGTACGACACGGAAGTTCTTGAATGCCTGTTGTCCCCAGCGAAGAAAAGCATAGCGTTCATGGTTTCGCTTAAATTCGAGTGCAGAATTATTTTGAAAAGCTTCAGGTGTCCCATATTCATCCACTTGTACCGAGTGATCGATGACGAGATCTACAGGCTGCAGAGGATTAATTTTATTTGGATCGCCTCCCATCATAATCATTGCATCACGCATGAGGGCAAGATCAACAATACATGGCACACCGGTGAAGTCCTGTAAGAGGACGCGTGAAGGCATAAAGGCGATTTCTTTATCCGGTTTTGCTTTCGAATCCCAGCGTGCCAAACCTTCAATATCTTCTTTTCGAACAATCCTCCCATCTTCACGCCGTAAAAGATTTTCCAGAAGAATCTTCAGTGACATCGGAAGGTGCGAAAGCTGAATGCCTATGGATTGTTCTAATGCACGAAGGGAATAGAATGAAAAGGTTTTTGTGCCAACGCGGATGGTTTTTGTCGTTCGATATGAATCGACACTTTTCATGAAATCTTTCCTTGCCAGATAAAAAGCATTTTAACGTTACTAATATACAAAAAATAATCAGGTGGAAAAGGTTTTTTGGAAAACGATGAGCAGATTATCTATCGGTTGTTCAGAATTAAGTGCGGAGATGTCCGTACGCTGTATCAGACTTTTCTTATTGAACGGGAAGAGAGTTCTGTCTATATTATCAATATAATTGAAGGAGATACTCGAAAAAATTGCCCAAACGGACAGATATTAAATCCATCCTCATCATCGGTTCCGGCCCTATCGTGATCGGCCAAGCGTGCGAATTTGATTATTCTGGAACCCAATCCTGTCGTGTCCTTCGTCAGGAAGGGTATCGTGTGATCCTTGTCAACAGTAATCCGGCAACAATAATGACCGACCCGGAATTTGCTGACGCTACATACATAGAACCTATCACCCCGGAATTTGTTGAAAAGATCATCGAACGCGAACGCCCAGATGCTATTTTGCCAACCATGGGTGGACAGACGGCGCTGAACACCGCTGTTGCTTTGGCGGAAAGCGGAGTGTTGAAGAAATATGGCATTGAACTTATCGGAGCAAAGCTTGAAGCTATCAAAATGGCAGAAGACCGTGAGTTGTTTCGCAAGGCGATGGATCGTGCCGGACTTCAAAGCGCACGAGGCGGTTTTGTCAATTCACTGGATGAAGCTTTAAAAGTTGCAGAGTCGATCGGTTTTCCAATTATTATTCGCCCGTCGTTCACATTAGGCGGAACAGGCGGCGGTACAGCGTACAACATCGAAGAGTTTAGCACAAAAGTTGTCCACGGTCTTACCAGCAGTCCCATCCATCAAGTACTCGTTGAAGAATCGGTCATTGGGTGGAAGGAATATGAGCTGGAAGTGATGCGCGATCTGAAAGACAATGTCGTTATCATCTGTTCGATTGAGAACTTCGACCCGATGGGTGTGCATACCGGCGATTCCATTACCGTGGCGCCGGCGCAGACGCTTACCGATAAAGAATATCAACGGTTGCGCGATGCTTCGATTAAGGTCATCCGGGAGATTGGTGTAGAAACGGGCGGCTCGAATATCCAATTCGCAGTGAACCCGAAAGATGGGCGGGTGTTAGTAATCGAGATGAATCCGCGCGTATCGCGTTCATCGGCGCTGGCATCAAAAGCAACCGGCTTTCCGATCGCGAAAATTGCCGCAATGCTTGCTGTCGGGTATACGCTGGATGAAATTCCTAATGACATAACAAAGTTAACGCCGGCTTCCTTTGAGCCGACAATTGATTACTGTGTCGTGAAGATTCCGCGGTGGGATTTTGAAAAGTTTAAAGGAGTGGACGATACGCTCGGTGTGCAGATGAAATCCGTCGGCGAGGCAATGTCCATTGGCAGAACATTCAAAGAGGCACTACAGAAAGCGCTTCGCTCACTGGAACAAGGACGCTTCGGTCTCGGTGCAGATGGAAAAGATATTGTGAATATTCGTGAGCTCTCTGAGACTGAGAAGATTGAATGGAAGCGAAAGGTTCTGGATCGGATTAGAATTCCACGCCCAAACAATATATTTTACCTTCGGTACGGATTTCAGCTTGGCTTGACGATTGAAGAACTCTTTCAGGCAACAGGAATCGATCCGTGGTTTCTCTATAACATCAAACAAATCGTTGAGATGGAAGAAGAGTTGTATTTATACAGAGCATGATTTGTCTATAACAAAAGGTAACTACTCAGTGTATTTTTTTGTTAGAAATAGAAAAATTCATCCCCTCTCTTCATAGGAGAGGGGTAGGGTGAGGTCAAAGAACAAGAGACCCCACCTTAGTCCTCCCCTAAGAGGGGAGGAGACAAATGAGAAAATTGTATTATCGAAGAACACACTGAGTAGTCTCTCAACAAATGGAAGCATTTGTGTTTTGAAAATAATAACTCGGATGAGTTATATTGAAGGAATGACAGGCAAGTGAAGGCAAGTAAATTGAAATCAAAAGAACTTGGAAAAGTAACTCCCGAACTTATGCGGAAAGCAAAAGAATACGGTTTCTCCGATCGTCAGTTAGCAGAAATATGGGGGACGAAAGAATCGGCGATCCGGATTATGCGGAAGAAGATGAATGTGATTCCGGTTTATAAAACGGTGGATACATGCGCGGCAGAATTCGCTGCATCGACACCATACCACTACTCGACATACGAGCGCGAGAATGAATCCGTAAGAAGCAGCAAGAAGAAAGTAATTATCCTCGGCGGTGGACCGAATCGCATCGGTCAGGGAATTGAATTCGATTATTGCTGTGTGCACAGTGTCATGGCTCTGCGCGAAGAGGGGTATGAGACTATTATGATCAACTGTAACCCGGAGACCGTCTCAACCGATTACGACACGACCGACAAGCTGTATTTCGAACCGCTGACACTTGAAGATGTGCTGAATATTTGCGATCACGAAGAACCGTATGGTGTTATCGTCAGTTTTGGCGGACAAACACCGCTGAAGATTGCCAAAGCTCTAGACGAAAATGGCGTACACATTCTCGGCACATCGCCGGAAGGAATCGATCTAGCTGAAGACCGTGAGCGATTTGGCGCGTTGCTGCGAAACCTCAAAGTTGTACATCCAAAATACGGTACAGCGTACACTGTCAATAATGCGGTGCTTGTAGCGGAACAGATCGGTTTTCCCGTACTTGTCCGCCCGTCCTATGTGCTTGGTGGCCGCGCGATGGAAGTGTGCTATACCAAGGACGCCTTGCGCGGTTATATGAAAAAGGCTGTCGATGTTTCACCGGATCATCCTGTGCTCATCGATTGTTTCCTTGAAGATGCATTTGAATATGACGTTGATTGTGTCTGCGATGGCAAAGATGTCATGATTGGCGGCGTTATGCAGCACATTGAGGAAGCGGGAATCCATTCGGGTGACAGTGCCTGTGTTCTTCCGCCGTATATGATGTCGGAAAAGATATTGGATGAAATCATGGCGACTACTGTAAAATTGGCAAAAGCACTCAAGGTTGTCGGATTGATGAATGTGCAATTTGCAATGAAGGATGATGTCGTGTATGTATTGGAGGTCAATCCTCGCGCGTCCCGTACGGTGCCGTTTGTCAGCAAAGCAACAGGTGTTCCTCTGGCAAAGATAGCCGCAAAGGTGATGGTAGGAAAGACACTGGATGAGCTTGGGTATAAGAATTTTGATTTCCGAAAATTAAAACACATATCGGTGAAGGAAGCAGTTTTTCCGTTTGCAAAGTTTCCGCAGACGACAGTGTTCCTTGGCCCAGAGATGCGTTCTACCGGCGAAGTGATGGGAATCTCCGATAACTTTGGCGCATCCATTGCCAAGTCGCAGATTGCGGCAAGTAACACTCTGCCGACAGGCGGGACGGTATTCTTTAGCGTGAATAATAATGATAAGAATGAAATATCGCTTAACATTGCGCGAGAGCTACAAACGCTGGGATTCTCTCTGATCGCTACAGCGGGAACGACGAACTTTTTCAATTCTCATAATATTCCATGTGAAAAAGTTTTTAAAGTGAATGAAAGCCGTCCGAATTCTGTAGATCTCATTAAGAACGGAAAGATTCAACTCGTCATTAATACTCCTTTAGGTGCAACTTCCCGGTACGACGAATATGCCATCGGATGGGCGGCATTAGAACATAAGGTCGCGTTCATTACCACTCTCTCTGCCGCTGCTACTGCGGTGAAAGCAATTCAGAAAGTAAAAGAAGGAGGATTGACTGTGAAGAGCATTCAGGAATATTTAAAGGAAAGTGAATTGTTGAGGGTTAAAAAGCAGTAAAGAGTAGCCAGTTAATTTTCAGACACCACCTTGATCCTCTCTTTGGAGGGGAGGAGACCAAGTAGCTGCAGAGAGGAAAATAGAAATTTTATCACATTACACAGGGAATATATGGATCGCAAGAAAATTCATTTAGGTGTTTTTGTTGTTATGATTGCAATGTTCATGATTACATTGCCGATGCCATCTTTAGGGCAGACATCCCGATTTCGCCACAAAGTTGACAAGTCCGAGATACTCCTGCAATTCCAAAAACAATTATTCAAATCGCTGAACTCGAAGTTGGAAGAATTTCAACAAGCATTTGATGAAGACTATCAGGCAGAAGATTATGTCTTTGATGCATTTGAGGTGTTTAAGAAAGCAGATTCTTCCTATGAACCGGTACTGCAAAATTGGGTAAAGCAATTTCCAGCTTCCTATGCACCATACGTTGCACGTGCCGAATACTATTGCGCGTGTGCTTTGCAGGCACGCGGGAATAAACGTGCAATAGAAAAAGATCAAAATGAATACAAAGAAATGAAACGGTATTATTCCCTTGCACTCCTCGATATTGATCAAGCATTGAAATTAAATGTCGGGATAGATGTGTGCTATGCCTTGAAAGTGGAAATTGGGATGGCATTGGAAAAAGAGGAATTGATAACCAATGCTCTTGTTGAAGCCACAAAATATCATCCCTATGAATATCGAGTGAGATTGAAATACTTACAGACACTGACACCGCGAAATGGCGGTTCCTATGAAAAGATGGAAGGATTCATTGCGAGTTGTGCAAAGTTTGCTGTCTACAATCCAAAAATTAAAGAACTTTCTGCTGCTATTCCTGCCGACAAGGGAAGCGCATTTTCTTATCTGGGGAAGTATGACCAGGCGGTGAAGATGTACATTGAAGTGTTGGAGTATTCAAATTATCATTCCTATTATGCCGCCCGCGGCGATGCATATGCTAAATTGCAGGACTACAAACACGCGTTGGAGGATTATGACCGTGCATTGGAACTGAGTCCGAATGATCCTGAGTATTTGCTCCGCAAAACGCGGGCAATCGCTCAACAGAAGCGTTTTATTGATGCACAGAAAATGCAGAGACAATCAAATCAATCAGATACATACGATGATTGGCCTCCGAAGAAATCTTCCAAGATCGAAAATGAGCAGGCAATTAAGCATGCGCAAAAAGGGAACGATTTCATGAGGGCTGGACAATATGAACAGGCAATTTCGGAATATACAGAAGCTATTCGCATTCTGCCGGATGAATATATCTTGTACCACAACCGAGGTACTTGTTATCTTCAAATAAAAAACGATGAAGCGGCATTACAAGATTTTCTTCATGCCATCGAAAGAAAGCGTGACGATATTGAGGCGTATATTAAAATCACATTCATCTATGCCGATCGCAGAATGTATGACGATGCACTCAACTCTATCACCACGGCAATAACATTGAAACCCGACAATGCAGAGGCAATCTATTATCGCGCAAAGGTTTATGAAAAAAAAGGAATGAATGTTGACGCGCTGCAAGATGCAAAACAAGCCTGTGAAATGGGATATCAACGTGCTTGTATGGAATATAGAATGGGGAAATGACATTTGGGATAGAACAGCGAAAAACATTTTACATATAGTCTATAAAAGGATAGAATGGAAAAACATGTATGTCCATGGTATCTGGGATACGTATTAGCAAGTCCGTTACGGCGGCTCTATCAAAATCCAGAGAAAATCCTTAGCCCTTATCTAAAGCAAGGGATGAAAGTTTTGGAAGTGGGACCCGGGATGGGATTCTTTAGTTTGCCTATGGCAAGGATCGTCGGTGAATCTGGGCGGATATTCTGCATCGATTTGCAGGAGAAAATGCTGCAGAGTCTTCGACGCCGCACAATGAAGGCAAATCTTCTTGGCAGAATAGAGATGCGTCTTTGCAGCGAGTCTTCGCTTCAAATTGATGATCTTGCAGGTTCAATAGATTTTGCTTTGGCTTTTGCGGTTGTTCATGAAGTGCCGGATCAAAAACTACTTCTTAAGGAAATCTGTAATTCACTCAAGAAAGACGGACTGCTCTTTATATCCGAACCAAAAGGACATGTGACAAAAAAGAATTTGAGAAAACATTTGTCTTTGCGCAAAGCAATGGAATGAAAAAAGTAGATTCTCCGAACATACGTGGAAGCCATTCAGCTGTGCTGAAAAAAGTTTAAATGAAAAACGTTGAAATTCTTATTCGCAAGAAACACATCCACTGAAGGTTATGTATGAATCATTTATATAGGAGGATGAACCATGTCGTATACATATGATCAGTTGAGCAAGATGACTGTAGCTGAACTTCGGAAAATTGCCGATGGAATTGAGCACGAAGCTGTGCATGGCCATAGCACGATGCACAAGGAAAAACTTTTACCTGCCATCTGTAAAGCGTTGAACATCGAAACTCACGCGCACCATCAAGTAGTTGGCATTGACAAGACGGCGATGAAAGCAGAAATAAGGAGTTGGAAGAAGAAACGGACAGAAGCGCTTACTAACAAGGATTATGTGAAGCTGAGTGAAATTCGTCAACATATCCATGACTTGAAAGTGAAACTGCGTCGATCCATATTGTAAATAGACATGTGTGAAGTTGAGCAAATAAAAAATTTCCCTTTGTCAAAATAGATCCATGTCTTAAAGTTTTTTTTGCTTAATCTTGCATCCTATTTGGCTTTATTGTAAATTAAGCCATTAGAAGTATCACCTGAAACAGTGCTTTAAGTCAGAATTGATAACTCTCAAAGTATTTTCAAAGCGTCAAAAGAAACAAGGGAATAATCTGTTTCAATCTGCGTTTCTGTTTTTTCTTCTTATAGCGATATTCGGATTTCTTATACCTACTTCAGCACAAGATGTTCCACTGCAACAGGCGCCAACTGTAGCGGAAGAGCAGGACTATACATTTGCTTATGGACTCTATCGCGATAGTCTTTTCCAGCTTGCTGGTCAGCAATTCCAAGCCTTCGCCTCGAAATATCCCAACAGTATTAAGCGGCAGGATGCAGCGTTCCTTGGTGTTGAATGTCTTTTTCAATCGTCCCAATTTCAAAATGCGGGAACAAAGTACATCGAATTCATTCAACAGTACCCGACATCACGCTATGTTCCAGAGGCTTATCTCAAACTTGGACAATCACGCATTCGTCTAAAAAAGAACAGTGAAGCGATTACTGCATTTAAAACCGTGCTCGAAAATTACAGCGAAAGTGAAAAAGCCGGTGAAGCTGCATATTGGATCGGTGAAGCTTCTCTACGAAATGATGACACACAAAACGCTCTGAAGTATTATACGCTTGCATATGAAAATTTTCCAAAGAATCGATTGCGTGACTATACGCTGTATTCCATTGCGTGGACATATCAGAAGCGGAACGAATACGCAAAAGCGGCTGATTGGTATGGCAAGTTAATCTCAGAGTTTCCGCAAAGTACTCTCACACCCGGAGCGTATGTCCACACTGGTGAGTGTTTCTATTATGCGAAAGAATACCAGCGAGCTATTGACGTATTGACGAAATCACGTCTGGCTATTCACGATGAAGAAGAATTAGGGAATGCGGATTATCTTATCGCCGAAGCGTTTTACAAGTTAGGCGATAATGATAGCGCTCAGAGACGGTACAAACAATTTCTTGTTGATCATCCTCAGCACAAACTTGCCCCAGAAGTACTGTATGTATTAGGATGGAGTTATCTCAATCAAAAGAACTATCCCAAAGCGATTGAAATTTTTCATACACTTGCCGAACGATCCGATGAACTCGGCTACGCTTCACTCTATCGCCGATCGGTCGTAGAGCGTCTGATGGGAAAAACCGATAAAGCACTGCAAACACTCGATGAAGTGCTCAAACGTGAATTGCAGGGAGAATGGTCCGATAATGCCCTATTTGATATCGGCATGATTTATTTTGAAGAAAACAATCTCGGTGAAGCGAAATCGTATTTTCAACGACTCATAACGGAATTTCCGAAGAGCGATGTGTTGGCAGATGGATGCAGGATGCTTGGCGAGTGTTTCCTGACGGAAAATAATTTCAAAGATGCACAGGGCTGGTTTGAAAAGGCATTGGCAATTCCCGCTGCATCGTTCGATGTGAAGGTTGAAGCAGGGTTTCAATCGGCGTTGTGCATTTTTAAGTTGAAGCAATACAAAGATGCAGCAGCGAAGTTTGCGGCATTCATTCAGCAATATCCAAAACATCCAAAATCTGGTGAGGCAAAATTCTATCAGGCAGAAGCAGAATATCGACTTGGCAATTTCGGCAAATCGACCCGACTCTATCAGGAGTCCGCGGAGGGTTCCGGTACGACGAAGAAAGAAGAATCTTTCTATGGCGTTGCGTGGTCTTTCTACAAGCAAGGTGAATTTCAACAAGCAATCAAATCGTTTGAGCAGCTTTTGGTAGGATATCCGAAAGGGAAGTTTGCATTTGATGCCCGCTTACGGTTAGGGGATGCATATTTCTTCCTGAAAGAATACAAAAAAGCAATCGGCAGCTATCACACGCTCATCCGTCTTTATCCAGACAGCGCTTCTATCGATTATGCATATTATCAGCTTGGACAGAGTTACGTCATGGATGGAAATAATACAGAAGCCATTAAAGTATTTGAGGGATTGATCAAAGCATTACCGCAGTCCACACTTGCCGACGATGCACAATTTGCAAAGGGCTGGATCAACTTTCAGCGAAAAGAATATGGAGAGGCAATCAAGGAATTTCAAGAGTTAGTGAAGAAATATCCCAACAGCGAGCTTGTGCCCCGCGCGTATTACAGTCTTGGCGATAGTTATTATAATCTTCAACAGTTTGTGGCGGCCGAGAAATCGTACCGTGAAGTGCTCAGGCAGTTCCCGAAGAGCAATTATGTTGCCGATGCCACGACCGGAATTCAGTATTGTTACATTGCCCAGGGGAAAGATGCCGATGCGGTAGAAGTTATTGACGACTTTGTAAAAGAGAATCCAACTTCGGCTGCTTCGGAAGATCTTCAATTGAAAAAAGGAGAACTGTTTTTTAATAAGAAGAAATATGCAGATGCAGAAAAAGTCTACCGTGGATTTGCCGAAACGAATCCCAACTCCAAGCTTTTAGCGTCCGCGCTGTACTCTCTGGCAAAATGCTATCGCGTGGAAGGAAATCCGGATGAAGCTGCGCTCACATTTGAACGCGCGGCAAACACTCCAAACGCTTCAGAAAAAGTGATTGGAGAATCGTTATTTGAGGCTGCGGAAATTTACGATTCTCAGCATAAAACGGAAAAAGCCATTCTTGTTCTACAGCAGGTTCAAGAGGAAGTGAAAGACCCCGAGATCATAGCAGAGGCAAAGGTGCGAACAGGTCGATCATTTCAGCTGGCGAACAACACAAAAGATGCAAGCGCACAATTTGAACAGGTAATCAAAGATTTCGGGGACTTACCGATTGCAGATGAAGCAAGGGTTGCACGAGCAAGAATTTATTTTCAAGAAGGTGCGTTCGATCAAGCGAAAACCATTGCAGAAAAAATTGCGACATCACGCAAAGACGAACTCGGCGCAGAAGCCCAGTACATTGTTGGTGCATCACTTGCGGGAAAGAAAGAATGGGCCAATGTCATTACGACACTGCTTCGAGTGAAATATATTTTCCCCTTATATGAACGATGGGTCGGAAGAGCATATCTTGGTTTGGGTGATGCGTATGAGCAAACAAAAGATGCGAAACGCGCTCGTGAATCATATCAAGCCGTGCTGAAATCAAAGACCGACAAATCGGTAATTGAAGAAGCGCAACGTCGCCTCAAAAGAATGGAGCAGCATTAGTGCGCAGGATGTTTGGTTTGCTGGAATGGAGCTTTATGCTGTTGCTGTTCGTACCTATGACGGTTTTGCTTGCACAAGAGAATCAGAAGGAGCAAGAAAAGAAAAATCCGGAGAGTCAAAATCTGGACATCGGAGCACCGCAGCAGGATACGAGTAATTCAGTTCCGAAAGCAGTGCAGCGGCAGCTTCCAAAATTTGATTTGCCGGAATATGTCATTACGGGTGTTGCATCAGTAGATTTACCGAAGGTAGAGAAAATTTCTTTCGAAGATGTTGAGGATGCGATACATACAAAGAGAAAGTCATTCGGAAATATAAAGCGGGAACGTGAAACGATGGAACTGGAAGTGAAGCACTTGGATGATTCGCAAGCAAAGAAGAACACATATTCCGGTATGGTGCAGACGGGAATCGGTTCGTACTTCACACCTCAAGCAGGATTTTGGTTCGGTCAGTCGCTGCCGAATTATCAGTATACTTTTGGCGGTACATATCATCTCACCAATGGATTTGCGCAACACACTGATCAATCAGATGGAAGTTTTACAGCAGCGGGCAGAACATATCTTGCATCAAACAAACCGATGATTCAGAACGCAGCGCTGGATGGCGGGTTCGGTTACAAGAGTGAATCATTTCGTTTCTACGGTTCAACAACACCCAATCTCCAACGGACGATTTCTGATTTCCAATTGAAAGTGGGAATAGAAAATCAGGCAATGAACAATCTTCCCTATTCGGTCGGAATTTCTCTCGATAACATTGATGTGTCGGATTCATCTGCCTCTGCAAATGAAACTCGCTTCGATCTGAATTTACAAACCGTACTGCCCATTGCTTCTCTTCCTCTTCAAATGAAATTTCATGGGATGACTGCATCAGGCGGATTGGGATTTATGGATATCTCAGGCGGCATTCAAAATTATTGGTATGCAGGATTGCTCTTTGAGGGATCATTGCATGTGTATTGGGCAGAAGGAATGGCAGGACAGAGCCTTTTTCGCCTGCGTCCGCATTTGATTGTAAGTTATCCAATAACATCGCAGCACCGCGTGTACGTGTCATATAAGCCAATGGTCATTCCGATGACGCTGGCATCGAATATTCGAGTAAATCGATTTCTTTCTGCTGTTTCGCCGATACGACACGCAGATGTAAGTAATGCGGGCGAGCTTGGCGTTGAATCGGACTGGAATGAGATGGTTCGAAGCCGCGTGTCCTTTGGTGTGAAATCAATCAGTGATTTGACCATGTTCTCAGAGTTCTCAGATTCTTCTCGCCATGGAGTCTGGACGTTGGCATACAACGAACATGTAACAATTATCACATTTTGTGCGGAAATGGTTGCAAAGTTCGAGTCAAATGATTATTTTGCTTCTACCATAATGCTTCGATCGATGAAAGATTCGTTTTTAGGAAAACGAATTCCATATTTTCCTACGATCGAAGCTGGATGCCGCGCAAGCCACAGATTTAGAACGACGTTTGTGGTGAGTGCAGATGTAAGGTTTGTTGGAGAGCAGCAAGCTGATCTTATTGGAAGATCGACAGTTTCAGGTTACGCTGTAATTGATGTGAGCGGTGAATATGCACCTCTCGATTTTGTGAGACTCTCGATCGGAATAAAAAATTTGACAGATGCGCGGTACGAAACGTGGAGAGGATATCAAGAGTTTCCTCTCACGATGTACGTTACAGTTCAAGTGAAATGGTAATTAACAGCAAGAAATCATTAACGGTTAAAAACTTCCAAACAATAAGGAGGATTATTCCATGCCAGATTTGAACCTCATTGATGAAGGTGGGTTTGACGAAGCGCCGGTGCCGGTGGCTCCTCCGGTGAAAAAGAAAATTAGTAAGGGCGGTGGTGGTGGCGGCGGCGGAGGCTTTAAAACAATTTTACTCATCGTCTTTTTACTCCTCATTGTGGGAGGGACCGTGTATTTTTTAAACCAACGCGGGATCATTAAGCTTTGGGGTAAGAAAAAAGCACAGGTCGCGCAAATGCAAGAAGAGCCATTCCAGCAAGAACCGATCGATCAACCAGCACAGGAACCAACGCAAGCACCACAGCAACAAACTGATACATCCCATGTTGCATTGGTCGAAACAGCTCCGGTTGAAGAGAAAGTAGAACCTCCGAAGGAGACGGTGGAGAAGGAAGAAGTTGCTGAGACTGAGTCTGTATCAAAACTCAGTGAGATGAGCGGCGAGTTTACTGTACAAGTGATCGCATATCGTGAGAAGAGTAAGGCAGTAGAGACTTCGAAGAATCTAGAATATGCAGGATATCCTTCATTTGTCGAAAAGGTTCCAATGAAGGGAGGAGCCTGGTACACCGTTCGCATTGGCAAATATCCGTCTCGTGAGGATGCACAGAAAGCAGTGAAAAATTTTGCAGCGCAGTTGCAAGCACACTACGTTATTGACAAGATTCGAAATAAGTAGGTGCATCAGAAACCGGCTCACGATTATATGCCATGTCATGCGATGATTGTGTGTATGGTGATATGCGAGAGCGTACTACAATTCGGATGAGAAGTGTGAAGTACGGCGCGAAGGAGATTGTGTGAGAGTACCGCCGCACTTAGGAAGAGTTTCATACGGTGCAGGAGAATTACGACGAGTGTATGTGAAACACATGACACTCGCCTTTATTCTTTCTATCGCACTTACACTTGCCCTCCTCAATTCGCTTTGGTTACTCGTTGATCAAGAAGCATTCAATCCAACTCCGCGGCGCGTTGTACGCATTTTTAAGTACTCCGAGATCGAACTTCCGCGCCCGCTCGGTGATGTAGAATTTGGCCTCTCTGCTTACCCCACTCTTCAGCAGGATATCTCTCCAGATGTTCTGGATGCGTCCCTTCCAGCAAATCCTCTGAGAAACCAATCGAATGCTAAAAAGCGGAATCCTCCGAAGGAACGTCAGCTCGGTGAAGGTTTGAACACTCTATCGGAATTTGGTGGTGCAGAAAAGATTCCGTTGGATGAGAAAAACGTACGGCAGAATGCATGGAGTAACAAGAACGCTCCGTCTGATCGTGATGATATATCCGGCGGGAGTGGAGAATCGCGGGAACCGTGGCGGAAGGGTGGAATTCCTGTCCCCGGTAAAACCGGTGAGCCCCCGAGTGGTGTAGATCCTTCAGGAATAGGTAGTTCATCGAAACCTTCTGTAGAGGGTACGCCATATGGTTTGGGATATGGAGACGATGGAGATGGGGAAGGCGGTGGAGGTTTCTCGATGCAATGGCTTCAAGGAATGACACGCCGAAAAATCAGCGGTGAATTACCGAAATATCCGTCCGGTACGAATGTGTCGGCTCAAGTAAAAATTCTCACCATCGTTCTTCCTGATGGAACAGTAAAGTCTGTTCAACCGGCACAGAAGGCAAATCGATTGCTGGAAGAAGCCGCTATGAAAGCCGTGCAGTACTGGAAATTTGAATCACTTGGGTCGTCTCTGTCGCAAGTGGAGCAATCGTGCGTTATCACATTTTACTTCAAGCTGAAGTAGTGCGATCAGACGGGGAGTCGTCCTTCGTTGATGGCCCCTTTGGTCCGGTAAGAAAATAAAAATAGTAGAATACAATCTCTCCGCTGGTGAGAATCAGAAGCGAAATTGTATCGCGGCTGATCTCCTTTCTCACAATTCGCCAAATCCATGAATCCAGCGGCTGCCAGTACCAGCGGACAAACCACTCGAACGAAAACAGCAGGTTTGTCAACATTGAGGAAATCGTCCAGCTGACAGCAAAAACAATTCCGACAAATGCGATTGCAAGAAATCCCTCGCTTATACTCTCCTTCTTATAGATCATAAAAGCATAAACAGCCAATACAAAATGAAGGAAGAAGATGAATGCAGAAACCATACGATCAGGACCAAAGTGTCAAAGTGAAAGAAAAAATCTCCAAGCTCTTGTCCCGAATCATCGATCTCAAATCGCTTATTCCAAATGACGAATCACTCAATCTAATATGCGTCATTTCCAAAAAGAACTGCGTGGATTGTCTTGAGAATAATTTTCAGATCGAATATTAACGACCAATTTTCGATGTAATAGATGTCGTACTTCGTTCGTTCGGTAATAGAGGCATTTCCTCGTAATCCATTGACTTGCGCCCAACCGGTCATTCCTGTTCTTACCCGATGGCGTTCCAGATAACGGGGAACCTCTTTCTTAAATTGCTCTACAAAATGTTGTCGTTCAGGGCGTGGACCTACAACGCTCATATCGCCCTTGATCACATTGATGATTTGTGGAAGCTCGTCCAGACTCAAGCGGCGCAGGATTTTGCCAATCCGGGTCGCTCTTGGATCATGTTTCTTTGACCATACCGGTCCTGTCGCATGTTCTGCATCGGTGCGCATGGATCTAAATTTGATTACTCGAAACACTTCTCCATTCAGTCCTATGCGTTCCTGAAAATATATAATAGGTCCCTTGGAGTCCAACTTGATGAGAATTGCAATTATGAGAAGGAGAGGGCTGGCAATGAAAAGAATAGATGATGCGAATACAAGATCAAACGATCGCTTCATGATGGAATTCCAAGTGCTCAATGCCGGACTCTTGATTCCCAGGAATGGAATTCCTTCGATATGTTTGATTTGGACAAGGCTCGTCATCAATTCAAGGATGTCGGGAACCATCATCATCTCCACATTTAACCCTTGGCAGTCGCGCACAAGGTTGTGGAGATACGAATGCTCTTCTTCATTCAATGCTATTAAAACCACATCAATGTTGTGCGATTTAATCAAGTCTGGCACAGATGACATGGAACCTAAGCATGGTATGTGTGGCATCGCGTCTTCTGTGCTGCCGTTCATGGAACAATACCCAAGAGCTTTATACCCGAGAGAACGATGAAAGGTAAGAGATTGAAAGACTTTGTTTGCAGCATTGCTTGTTCCAACGATGATAACACGCTTGAGGTCATATCCTTTTGAATACCACCATTGTTCAAACTTCATAATAATAAATCGGTCAACTGAGACAAACACAACGGTCGTAACGCCGATGATTCCAAAGACGACTCGTGAGTAGGAGAATGCGCGATAAAAGAATGCACCTGCCATGACCACTAACATTCCCATGATAATTATTCGCACAATGGCAAAAAACTCATCCGAAAAGGAAGAGGCGCGTCGTGGTCGATATAATCCGCGACTATGGAAAAGCAATAACCAGATGGGAATAACAACGAGTGAGCTGTTGATGTATTCCTCCAGCGGCGGAACGCCATAAGGAACAGGAATAAGTTGCGTAAATGATGGAAGGAAACGCAGCCAGTACGAAAAGAGAAACGATGCTTCGAAAGCAACCGCGTCAGTGAGTACAGTCAACAAGGGAATAAGAAAATCTTGTCGTCGTTTATTCGGCATCAATAGTCAATGAAGAGTGAATAGAATAATTATATTCAAATCCCTAATTCTTGATATCCACGTCACCCAAACATTTCCTGCTCAACTTGCTGAAAAATGATATGGCCGACAGTGATGTGGCCTTCTTGAATGCGTTGTGTATCATTTGATGGGATAATGATGGCGAGATCAGCAAGTCTTTTAGACTTACCGCCGTCCTTACCAAGGAGAGCAATCGTTACAAGTTTCATCTCATGCGCTTTTTGGAATGCGCGATTCACGCTCGCGGAATTGCCGCTCGTAGAAATTCCTATCAACACATCACCCTCATTGCCAAGTGCTTCAATAGAGCGGGTGAAAACATTGTCATATCCAAGATCGTTCGCACCTGCGGTCAGCATCGACGAATCGGTTGTAAGTGCAATTGCTGGAAGACCTGGGCGTTTGATGTGTGGACTCAGGCGAATAACAAATTCCGCTGCGAGGTGCTGCGCATCAGCGGCACTGCCGCCATTACCGCAAAGCAAGACTTTTTTCTTCGTCTTGAATGCTTGGATGATCAGGTCGATTGCTTTTGAGATTTCTCCTGAACATTGTTGCAGAATATGGAGTTTTGTCTCGCTGCTTTCTTTTAATGAATCAGCGATAAATTGATTTCTCGATTTTATGGTACTGTGCAAGGGAGTCATAAAGGATGTCCGCGTGTAAATATTTTTTATGATTGGTGAATTGCCTGTGCAAACTCTTTAATGACCATACTGTTCGAGTTCTGTTCGATGATCGTTCCGGTGACAACGAATGAAGCGCCGGCTTTGATTTTGTTCCGAGCTTCTTCAGGCGTGCAAATACCGCCGCCCACAATGACAGGCAGGGAACAATACTGAGTTACTTTTTTTATCATTTCATCCGGTACGGATTGTTTTGCTCCACTGCCTGTTTCGAGGTAGAGCATTTTTAAGCCGATCAACTCAGCCGCAAGTGCATGTGCAACGGCTATGTCTAACTTTTCACGCGGAATAGGTTTCGTATTACTCATAAACTCGGCAGAAGTGACATTGCCACCATCGATAAGCATATATCCGGTCGAGATTGCTTCTAATCCCATTCGTTTGATAATAGGAGCTGCAATAACCTGATTACCAATCAGATGATCCGGGTTGCGTCCGCTAATGAGAAGCAGAAATAGAATCGCATCTGCTTCAGAGGAAACTTGTGAAACGCTGCCGGGGAAGATAATAACCGGTGCCTTGGTGTTCTCTTTTATGGTTTTCAATGTCTCATCAAACTCATTGGAAAGCATTAAGCTTCCGCCAACGAGGAATGCATCTGCACCGGCTGATGTCGCTTCCCGGATGAAGGCTGGAAATTTTGCCTTATCGATTTTATCCGGATCAACTAACAGCAGATACCCTGCACCGCGATCGCGTTTGATTTGGAGAAGATGTTCGAGAGTTGTCATCAGATTTCCTGCTATTTTTTTAAAAGAGATTCGACAATAGATTTTGTGTGAGAGAGTGCTTCATCTATCTTCGCTATATCTTTTCCGCCTGCAGTTGCCATATGTGGACGTCCGCCGCCTCCGCCGCCCACAATTTTTGCGACTGCGCCGACTATTTTGCCTGCTTCAATCTTTTTTGTAGCTACAAGATCATCGGTAACAACGCAAACAAGCTGAACCTTGTCTTCGATGATCGAAGCAAGCAAACCGACACCACTGCCGAGCTTTGCCCGGAGTGAATCACCAAGCGATTTCAATTCATCCATCGAAGCGGCAGAAACTTTTACTGCAATCAGCTTGATGTTGTCAACCGAAACGGCGGAAGAAATCAATTCATCCATCGAGCCGGAAAGTGATTTTATGCGGGATTTCGCACGTTCTTTCTCCAGCTTTTTCTTTTCCTCGTTGTCTTGTTCAATAACATTTTTTAGAATTATTTTGTTTTTGTGTAATTGAGCAAAATAACCGGTTAATTCCGGTGAAGCCTGATTTGGAATGGTCGGAAGCTCTTTAATATCTTCAATTTGTGATTTGAATATTTCTTCAAGTCGATTATATGCAAAATTATACTCGGCTTCGAATTCACGCTCTTGTTCGATGAGATAACCAACTGCATACGTGCCCGTTACAGCTACGATACGTCTTACACCGCTGGCAATGCTACTTTCTTCACATATCTTAAAATAACCAATCTCTCCTGTGTTGTTGACGTGCGTACCGCCGCAAAATTCCGTGCTGAAATCTCCGAACTGAATGACATTGACTCGTTCTCCATATTTATCGCCAAAGAACATTAATGCTCCCATTTTCTTGGCATCTTCAAACAGGATATTGTTTAATCCGGGAGTGCGAGGAATATTCTCTTTGATTTTCTCATTCACTAATGCTTCAATATCTGTGAGTTCTTGATCGCTGAGCTTCGCGAAATGTGAAAAATCGAAACGAAAATATTCCGGGGCGACAAGCGAACCTGCTTGCTGAACATGGGTTCCAAGTATTTGCCGCAGCGCTTTATGGAGCAAATGTGTGGCGGAGTGATTACGCATAATAGAGAGGCGGCGAGGAATGTCTACCTTTGCATGAACTCGTTGTTCAAAAAAGAGATCTCCAACTTCTTCATCGACTTTATGACCGATAACATTTCCGTCTCGTTGCGTATTTGAGATATGAAGAGTAGCATCTTTGCCAATCAAGACACCGGTATCGCCAACCTGTCCTCCTGATTCGGCATAGAATGGAGTTTTGTCTAAAACAACAAATCCTTCAGCAAGACTAGTAATGCTAGCGTCACATTCAAATTCTGTATAACCAACGAATTGAGTTTGTTTGGCATCTCCAGCCCAGAATTTTAGTATTCCTGGAACATTAACGTTCTTAGCTGTCTCCCGTGATCGATTTTTTTGGTTTTTCATTAACTCTGAAAATCCTGTAGTATCTACTTTTAATCCCCGTTCTATTGCCATTAACTCTGTAAGGTCAAGTGGAAAACCAAAAGTATCATAAAGCTTAAAAGCATCTTTTCCAGTAATCATAGGAGGATTCTTCAGAATTTTTCGCCAAGCACCATCAAGTAATTCTTCAAGTCTGCTTTCTGCGATAAGATTGCCATTTCGGAAAAAACTTATCTCAGAATATTCGATTTCAGATGGCACGATATCGCCTTGGAAAAAACGACTTTCTAGAATTGTCTCTATTCCCTCGTTTCGAGCACTTAAGATGAGTGCATTTGCAAAAGCTTCATTTTCAAAAAGTTTAATTCCACGGTCAAGTGTTGCATTAAAACTTTCTTCCTCGCCCTTTATCACTCGTTGAATGTGATCTTGGTTCGTTTTAATTTCAGGGAAGATGTAGCTCATCGTCTCAACTAAGGTTGGCACAAGTTGGTAGATGAACGGTTCATGCATCCCAAGATTGCGTCCGAATCGGGCGGCGCGGCGCAGGATGCGTCGAAGAACATATCCCCTTCCTTCATTGCTCGGAATTGCACCATCGCCAATTGCGAATGTTAATGTCCGCACATGGTCGGCAATGACTCGTATAGATGTATCGATTTCAGATTGACGATTTCCGATGGTCGATTGAAGAGAACCATTGTAAGGTTGTCCAGTGATTTTAGAAATCTTATGAATGATAGGATGGAAGACATCCGAGTCGTAATTGGAATTCTTGTTTTGCAGTACTGCACAGACGCGCTCGAATCCCATTCCTGTATCAACATGTTTGGCAGGCAGGGGAGTAAGCTTGCCGGATTCATCTCGATTGTACTGAATGAAAACGAGATTCCAAATCTCCATGACATCTGCAACTCCCGCATTCACCATCGAAGCAGTTGCTGTTCCATCAAGAGTTCGGTCAATGTGAATTTCAGAGCATGGCCCGCACGGTCCGGTCTCGCCCATCTCCCAAAAATTATCTTTTTCACCGAAGCGTAATATGTGATTCGGATCGATATCTGTGGCTGACTTCCACAATTGTTCGGCTTCTTGATCGTCTTTATAGACCGTTGCCCAGAGCCGGTTCTTTGGAAGTCCCCAGACTTTTGTTAAAAGCTCCCAGGCCCATTCGATGGCTTCCTTCTTATAGTAATCGCCAAAGGACCAATTACCGAGCATCTCAAAGAATGTGTGATGATACGTATCGCGTCCAACTTCTTCAAGGTCGTTGTGCTTGCCGCTTACACGGATGCACTTTTGCGTATCAGTTGCGCGTGTATAACTGCGTTTTCCTGTGCCAAGGAAGACATCCTTGAATTGGTTCATACCTGCATTAGCGAAGAGCAGGGTAGGATCGTCGTACGGTACAACCGGAGCGCTTGGAACAATGGTGTGTGCGCGTTCTTCAAAAAATTTTAGAAAACTGTTTCGAATCTCAGATGAGGTCATGAGGATTATACTTCAATCTGTGTATTCAACGAAATTTCTTCCAGCACGTGCGATACTTTTAGACATTCTGTCATCTGTCCTTCAAACACCATTGCCTTGCCGCTAGTGTGGACTTCCCACGTTAATGCTTCAGCTTTGGTTGTATCGCATCGGACGGCTTTGATGATTTGCCCAATGACCTCGTCAAAGGAATGAACTTCGTCGTTGTATAGGATCACCCTCGCAGGTTGTTCAACTAATACATCAACGTCCTTTTCTTCCTGTTGAATAGAATTGGGTGTTGAAACTTGATTCATGATGATTCTCTGATGTAATTCCATATCTATGATACTGAAAAATGCAGAGTCTTTCAAGGAATGCAAAAAGAACCAACAAACAGCTTACAGCATGAGGTATGTTGAATCGGTGTCGACTTTATAACGACATATTCTTAATTATGGTGTCGCCAAACTCTGAACACTTCACTTCCTTTGCGCCTTCCATCAACCGTGCAAAATCATACGTTACTACTTTTGATTTAATGGCGTTTTCTAATCCTTTGATGATGAGGTCGGCTGCTTGTGTCCAACCTATATAGCGGAGCATCATCTCTCCTGAGAGAATAAGAGAACCAGGATTCACTTTATCAAGATTCGCATACTTTGGTGCAGTGCCATGGGTGGCTTCAAAGATGGCATGGCCTGTGATATAATTGATGTTGCCGCCTGGAGCAATGCCAATTCCTCCGACTTGCGCAGCAAGTGCATCGGAAAGGTAATCGCCGTTAAGATTCAATGTCGCAATAACATCAAACTCTTCAGGGCGAGTGAGCACTTGCTGGAGAGTAATATCCGCAATTGCATCTTTGATAATGATACCGGCACCCGGTTTCCCATTTGGAATACGGCACCATGGTCCGCCATCGATTTCTTCAGCGCCAAAATACTGTTTCGCAACTTGATATCCCCAATCGCGAAATGCTCCCTCGGTAAATTTCATGATGTTCCCTTTATGCACGAGCGTCACACTTTTACGATTGTTCTTTATTGCATAACTGATAGCGCTCTGGATGAGGCGAACGCTTCCCGAATAACTGACAGGTTTGATTCCAATACCAACCATGACATCATTAGAAAAATTCTGTACGCCAGCTAATTTCCAAAAATCCTCCGAACCTTGTTTTGTACCAAATCGGATTTTTGTAAACTGCTTCGGGAATTCTTTCGCAATGAAGTCCAACACTTTTTGCGCTTCTGGTGTGCCGCTTTGGTATTCAATTCCTGCATAGATGTCTTCCGTGTTTTCGCGGAAGATGACTATGTCAACTTTTTCCGGATGTTTGACGGGAGAAGGAACTCCTGTAAACCATCGAACAGGTCGTAAACAAACATACAGATCGAGGATTTGGCGGAGTGCTACATTCAACGAACGAATACCGCCGCCGATAGGTGTTGTCAGAGGACCCTTCATACCAACGAGATATTCCTTGAATGCTTCGATCGTGTCATCGTGCAGCCATGTATTGGGTCCGTACACTTCATTCGCTTTTTCGCCGGCGAATACTTCAAACCAGACGATCTTCTTTGTTTCACCATACGCCTTAGCGACAGCAGAGTCAAGGACTCGTTGGGATGCACGCCAAATGTCCGGTCCAGTACCGTCACCTTCGATGAAAGGGATGATCGGGTTATCAGGAACACTCAACTTCCCATCTTGAATGCGAATTTTTTGACCTGCAGAAGGTGGAGATAGTTTAACATACTGTGCCATTGATTTCAATTACCTCTGTGCTGATGGTTGTTGAATGTGTTGTCGGATCATTGCCCCATAACGTTTCAATTCGCCGTCTGGATACTCTTTGAGCTTCAGAACGAAACGAATGTTGTCATCGGGATATCGAGGTGTGACATGAAGATGAAAGTGAAACACTGATTGTCCGGCAATCTGACCATTGTTAGTGAAAATATTGTATCCTTCAAGATTCAAACTTTGAACCAGTGCATTCGTTACTATATTGGCTGCCTGTAAAATGGAATGATATGCCTCAGAAGGCAAATCCAGAAAATCCCTGCAATGCTGTTTGGGCAGGATTAACGCATGGCCAAAATGGATTGGGTTAATATCAAGGAGAGAGATAACATGGTCGTTCTCAAATAAGACTTCAGCAGGTATCTTTTTAGATATTATTTTGCAGAAAATGCAATCGGTCATATCGTTTTTCTCACAAAGAAATCTATCCAAATATGCCTGCAAAGTCAAAGAGTGCCCCCGCGAGAAAAAACCTTGTTTCAAAATCCATTCCTTGGTATATTAGATACAACGAAGAAGCCGAAGTGGCGGAATTGGTAGACGCGCTGGACTCAAAATCCAGTTTGGCTCAAACCGAGTGGGGGTTCGAGTCCCCCCTTCGGCACTCGATGTTTATTGTCTACATATTGCGATCTCTCAAGGATAACAATCTCTACATTGGGATGACTAAGAACATTTCAGAACGGCTTGGTCGTCATGAAAAAGGGAGGGTCCCTTCAACAAGAAATCGACGACCTCTTGTTTTACTTCATACAGAAGAATATCTCGACCGCCTTCAAGCACGCAAACGTGAGAAGTATCTAAAAAGCGGACCTGGGCATCGTGAGTTAACACAGTTACTGCTTGAACGTCGCGTCCCGACTTTGTCGGGATAAACTGGACTCAAAATACAGCTTGCCTCGTTCTACGAGGTTTGGCTCAAACCGAGTGGGGGTTCGAGTCCCCCCTTCGGCACACGATTAGCCTGTGAGTTTCACATTCACAGGCTTTTTTTTCGATTCAACTTCCCCAAACGAAATTTTATTATTTTGTGCAGAAATCGAATGATGAAAGTTGTAACAATTGAATCTGCTTTATTTTGGTGGATCTTCACATTCTCCTTCCCTCTGTCGACACAACAGGAGGGAGATGCTGTAAAACGATGCGAAGAGAGTTCGATTGCAAAAATAGAGTTGTAGTGAATGATGTAATTCATTATCTTTCATAATAAGAATTAACAGTGCATGCTGTTCGATCATAAGTGAATATTATAGAGGATGCGTATGAGATAATAATACCAATCTTTATTCATGTATCCTCGGCGTAATTAATGAAGTATTCACTTTCTCTTGTTCTTCTCATAACGGTATTTCCATCTTTTCCTCTCTCCGCGCAGACATCCGGAACTTCGGTTTCCTTTGGCCAACTTTCCACAGCATTCACACTCAATAGATCCGATACACTCTATCAACTGCCCCGGGAATTTATCATTGAAGGAAGCGAACATATTATAGTCGATTCACTGCGGCACTTGGAACGACTGCATGATTTTCGAATGAATTATCGATACGGACAAATTCTCTTTCTTCCGAAATTTATTGCCTCGTTACTTTCTGACTCGCTTCCTCATAAGATGACCGTTACATACCGCGCACTTCCCATGAATTTTAAACATGAATATTCACTTCGGCAAATTGAAATTCTCCGGGATTCTATTGGAAAAGAAAAAAAGGTTGTTTCACAGTTATCAACAAAGCTCTTCTCGGATGATTTTTTCGGATCTGGTCTTCAAAAAAGCGGATCGATTGTTCGTGGATTTTCTGTCGGTTCTAACCGTGACCTCTCATTGAATTCTGGATTCCGCATGCAGCTTGCAGGCAAGCTTGCTCAAGATGTTGATGTGACGGCAGCACTGACGGATGAAAACTTACCTCTCCAGCCGGAGGGTACCACGCAAACTCTGCAAGAGGTTGATAAGGTCTATGTCGAAATCAAGTATCCTCATTACTCTGCAACGCTTGGAGATTTTAACCTGCAAGTCGATCAAAAAGAAGGAGGCGAGTTCGGAAGACTGAATCGCAAACTTCAGGGTGCGCGAGGTACCGCGTCCTTTGATCGTATTGGTGGATCCGATCTTGACGGCTCGATGTCTCTTACTGGTGCAACTGCACGAGGAAAGTACGCTACAAATCAATTTCAGGGAATAGAAGGTGTGCAAGGTCCATACCGTCTCACAGGTAATAATGGAGAGAATCGTCTCATCATCATTGCGGGCAGTGAGCGAGTATATCTTGATGGCGAATTAATGACTCGTGGAGAAGTGAATGATTATATTATTGATTATGCCAGCGGCGAAATAACGTTTTCCAGCAAAAGGCTAATCACTGCTGCTTCGCGTATTACAGTCGATTTTGAATATTCGGATCAGCAATTCGTCCGTAATCTCGTTGTCGGTTCGGTAAGCAGTAAAGCATTTGGAAAGAATTTGAATTTGAATGTCTCGTTTGCACAAGAAGCGGATGATCCTGATTCACCGATAGATTTTTCGTTCAATGACTCAACACGCGCAATCCTTCGGCAAAGCGGTGCCGATCGTATGAAGGCATCTGTCTCAGGCATTGTGAAAGTAGATAGCGCAGGGCAATATGTTCTACGCGACACTCTTATTGCCGGCAGACATTATTCAATTCTTGAATATTTACCGGGAGATTTACTTGCATTCTATTTGGTCTCTTTTTCATCTGTAGACAGTGTACCCGCTGATTCTGCCGGATACGTTCGCATTGCGGCTGGACAATTTCGCTTTGCTGGAGTTGGTCAAGGCAATTACCTTCCACTTCAATTTTTACCAATGCCGCAGCTTCATCAAGTCATCGACATAAACGGTCAAGCGTCGATCAGTTCAGATTTTTCACTCTCCGGTGAATATGCCATGAGTCGTTTTGATCAGAACAGATTTTCCAATCAAGAAGGAAGCAGTTTGAAAGGGGGCGCGTTGAGCTTTGCTGCTCAATATAATCCCAAACAATTGCTCGTTGGTAAAACGAATATTGGTGAACTCGATGTACGTCTTTCAGAACGTTTTGTGGATCGGCGCTTTCTTGCGTTGGATCGTGCAAATGAGGTAGAATTCAATCGAAAGTGGAATCTCACAGAAGTGGCAACTGCTGATGAGGAGATACAGGAATTATCCTTTGTATATCGTCCAACACGAAGCATCAGTGGCGCGGTAACATATGGGGCGCTGAATCGTCCGGGCGAAGTACATTCTACCAGAACACAACTTGTTCTCGGACTTGCAGACTCCAGCTTGCCGAGAATACAGTACCAAATAGAAAATATTAATACCTCCAACAAACTCTTGCAAGATGAATCGCATTGGATAAGACAGCGCGGCACAGCAGAGTATGAAATTGCTCATTGGCATCCAGGTTTTCGTATCGAAGCAGAAGAACGCATAGGAACACCTACTGGACGCGATTCGATGAGTCAGGGAAGTTTTCGTTATCTGGAAATTGCAACCCGACTTACAACAGCAGAGTTTGCGAAGATGACAGTTTCCACAGAATTACAACTTCGAACGGAAGATAGTGCAGATGTTGGCACTCTGAGCCGTGCTTCAAGGTCGGTTACGCAGCTTTATACATGGCAACTCAATGACTATCAGTTGATTTCAAGCTCGCTCTCATTGAGCATTCGCAGTGTTGAATTCACCGAGGATTTCAAGCGGCGTGGAAATCTTAATTCAGATGCCGTTCTCGTTCGATCCCAAACACGTTTTACACCTTTCCAGCGAGCCATTGAAACCGATCTCTATTATGAATTTTCCAATCAGCGTTCTGCACAATTGGAGAGAATATTTGTCCGGGTCACGCCGGGGAGCGGTAACTACCGGTATCTAGGCGATAAGAATGGTAACGGTGTTGTTGATGAAAATGATTTTGAACTTACCCGATTCGATGGCGACTATATCGTTGTCTACCTCCCAAGTGATCAATTGTATCCGGTTGCAGATCTCAAAGCGAGTATTCGCTTACGACTCCAACCTGCACGTCTTATTCCGATTTCCTCCGCATGGGTCAATAAAGTGCTGCGGGCGATTTCGACTGAAACATATCTGCGCGTGGATGAAAAAAGCAAAGAAACAGATATGAAACAAATTTATTTACTCAACTTCTCGCGCTTTTTGAACGATCAAACGACCATCACCGGTTCACAGCAAATTACACAGGATGTCTTTCTTTTCGAGAATAATTCAGATCTGTCGTTTCGATTTCGTTACAGCGAGCAGTACGGGCTGACACAATTTGTCTCAGGAATAGAAGAAAGCTATATGCAGGAGAGGTCGGTTCGAGTGCGTTCACAGCTGGTGCAAGAAATCGGTAATCAAACAGATTTCATCAATAAAACGGATCAAGTAACCGCGTCCCCAACGTCAACGCGTGAACGCGATCTGGTTTCAAATGCCCTGTTATCTGATTTTTCTTATAAACCGGCATTGAATTGGGAAGTTGGCTTCAATTTTGGTGTCACAGAAATAGTAAATAGTTTCGGCGGGACAAATGCGACGGCGAATATCAATGTAGAAGGCATCAGGATTGTCCAATCGTTTCCGGGCGTAGGACAATTGCATACGGAAGTGAACCGTGAAGAAGTCGTTCTGGTTAACATCAAAGATCCGACCCTATCCTTACCATATGAATTTACTGAAGGAAAGGTAACGGGGCAAAGCTATCTCTGGCAATTGATATTTGATTATCGTATTACCAGCAATCTACAATTATCGATCAATTATAATGGGCGGAGTGAAGGAGGGCGTACACTGATCCATTTTGCACGGATGGAAGCGAAGGCATTTTTCTAAGTTTTGTCAAGACATTTTCTTAAAAAAAACCTGCAGATGAACGAGAGTGCTTGCCTTTCAGCTACCTTTTGGTTATACTTTTTCGGCTTTCGGTTGGCTTCTTTTCATGATAAACCAATAAAAAATCAGTATCAGATCAAACATAAAGAAGAAATACGAATTAAAGTAGAACCTGTTTGGGGAAATCTATCAGAGCAATGACAAAAATTTACTATACCTCATTCAACTCGAAGATCGGCACAGTCCACATTGCCTCGACAAAATTGGGTGTCTGCAAGATCAGTATTCCTGCTCAAACGAAAAAGGAATTCCTTGCATGGCTGCAAAAGAAATTTGCAGGTGCTGAACTTATCGAAACATCAACAAAGAATCGTCAGATTATCGATGAATTGAATCGCTACTTTGACCGGCGGCTTGTGAAGTTCCATAGCCGTCTTGATCCGGTAGGGACGGAATTCCAGCGTCGTGTGTGGTTGGAATTAAAAAGAATACGGTATGGAAAAACAATTTCTTATAAGGAACTTGCAGAGCGCGTGGGAATGCAGCGCGGGTTTCAAGCGGTGGGAAAAGCCAATGGTTCGAATCCGCTTCCGATTGTTGTTCCATGTCATCGGGTCATCGGATCGAATTCAAAACTTATCGGCTACGCGGCAGGATTGAAGACTAAGGAATTTCTTCTTCGACTCGAAGGCGCACTGCCTGTGTGATGCACAGCGGCGCTTTTTTTTAGATGTTCCTCATAGTTTATTCTTGAAAATAGTTTGAAGAAGTCTTTACAGCTTTTTCTTGCCCTCCGTGCAATTTATCCTTACCATTTTATCTCATAGAATTTATATGTGATGAAATTTCTCGAAGATCTCAATCCAGCTCAAATTGAAGCAGTGAAAGCCACAAATGGCCCGGTCATGATCATCGCCGGAGCCGGCAGCGGAAAAACGCGCGTGCTTACCTATCGCATTGCTTATCTTATGGCGTGCGGTGTGCCTTCGTATCAAATTCTCGCACTCACCTTCACGAACAAAGCAGCGAGTGAGATGAAGAACCGCATCATCAAGCTGAAGGGTGATGAAGCAGGCAGTCTCTGGATGGGTACATTCCATTCCATGTTCGCACGGATCCTCCGTAAAGAATGCATGCACCTGAAGTTCACACCTGCTTTCACCATTTATGATTCTGATGATTCGCTCAGTGCCATCAAAAAAGTGATGACGAAATTGAATCTGCCAACACAGCAATTCAACCCGGTCGCGATTCGTTCACGTATGAGCATGGCCAAGAATCAATATCTTTCACCCGGCAGGTATGCCGAACTTGCACGCGACCTTTTTGATGAAAAGGCAGCACTTGTTTATGCTGAATATCAGAAGACACTCGAACGAAGCAATGCTATGGATTTCGACGATCTTTTGGTAAAACCGATTGAACTCTTCGAGAAGAAGAAAGCGGTGTTGGAAAAATATCAGGATCGGTTTAAATTTATTCTGGTGGATGAGTTTCAAGATACCAATCGTGCACAATATCGGGTTGTCCAGCTGCTCGGGGCCAAGTATCGCAACATTTCTGTTGTAGGCGACGATGCACAGAGCATTTATTCCTTCCGCGGAGCCGATATTCGTAACATTCTTGATTTCCAAAAGGATTTTTCAGATTGCCAACTCTTTCGCCTGGAGCAAAACTACCGCTCTACAAAGTCGATTATCTCTGTCGCAGATCAGCTCATTCACTTCAACAAAGAACGGTTAAAGAAAAATCTGTGGACAGCGAATCCATTGGGCGAGCCGGTGACACTTGTTCAGTGTGCAGATGACCATGAGGAGGGAAGCAAGATTGTCCGTGCTATCCAGCAAGAGAGTCAACGGCGCAAACTCGATCTGAAAGATTTTGCCGTGTTGTATCGGACAAATGCCCAGTCCCGTGCACTGGAAGAGGCGTTCAGAAAAAACGCGATTCCTTATGAAATCGTTGGTGGTACACGGTTTTACGAACGAAAGGAAATCAAAGATATACTTGCATACTTGCGACTGCTTGCAAATCCTACAGACGAAGTGAGCTTGTTGCGCATTCTCAATTATCCAACACGCGGAATTGGTGATGTCACTGTAGAGCACATCCGTATGTTCAGTATCTTACATTCCATATCGTTTTTTGATTCACTGAAGAGAATAGAAAAGATCACGGAGTTGACGGATCGGGCAAAGAGCAGCCTTGCACAATTTAGATCGCTTATCGAAAAATACCAGATGCTGCGTCCGCAGATGACATTCAGTGAGCTTGCCCGCTCGCTTGTAGATGAGTTAGGAATTCTGACAGCTTTCAAAGAAGAACGAACTGCTGACTCGATGAGCAGATGGGAAAACGTGCAAGAGCTGCTTTCGGCCATCTCTGAATTCAGTCACGAGAAACCGAATGCAACACTCGAATTATTTCTCGAAGAAGTTGCACTTGTGTCCGATATTGACACATGGGAGGGAGAAAAAAATTCCGTTACATTGATGACGTTGCATGCATCAAAAGGCCTTGAGTTTCCAGTTGTGATCATTGCAGGATTAGAGGAAGGAATTCTCCCATTCTATTCTACCGCGCTTGAATCCGCGGATGTGGAAGAAGAGAGACGGCTCTTTTATGTCGGTATTACTCGAGCGGAGCAAAAGCTCTACATTACATATACGAACCTGCGCTATCGTTTTGGTGATGTAACCTATCCAAGTGAATCTCGATTTCTCTCTGAATTGGGTACTGAAAATATTGAACGTATTGGTAAACGCATCCCACGGCAATCAGCAAATGCGCCGCTGTTCGAGTTTGATAAACCGAGGGCGACTTCAAAACGATCGGCTCGTCAGAAAACAAAAGAAGGATCAGCGTTTTTTGACGATGCGATGCCGGATTATGAAACAGAATCTCAAGAGCATTTCGAGATTAAGCGTGGGATTATTGTCAAGCATGAATATTTCGGACGCGGCCGCGTGATGGAAGTAACCGGGAAAGGGGAAGCCCAAAAGGCAATTGTACTATTTGATGAATATGGCAGGAAGAATCTTATTGTGAAATATGCAAAACTCAGTCCTGCTTGAATAATTCCCTCTCCTCATAGGAGAGGGTTAGGTTGAGGTCAAATAAAAAAAATGACCCCACCTTAATCCTCCCCTAATAGGGGAGGAGATCATATTGAAATAGTATTGCATTATCCGAGACCATGCTGAGTAGTAATAAAAATTCCTTCTTACTTCTCAGAATTTAACGAGCCCGCGAGAATCCGTTCGTAGTGTTGTTCATATTGCGTTACGATCTTCGATGATTCAAATTCAATGGCTCGTTTGCGTGCTGCCGCTGCAAACAGTGCGTGCTTTGATGGATTCGTGAGCAGGTCTATGGCATAGCGTGCCATTCGATCAATGTCGCCAATTTCAGCAATGAATCCTGTCTGACCATGTACTTGAAGCTCAGGCAATCCGCCGACACTGGAAGAAATGACAGGGACTTCACAAGCCATTGCTTCGAGTGCAGATAACCCAAAACTTTCCGATTGACTTGGCATGAGGAATAGATCGGCGGTCGAAAGAATAGGCACTAATTCGGCTTGCTTTCCAAGGAACCGCACTTTTTCTTGAATTCCAAGCTCGCGGCAGAGCATTTCGCACTGGGAACGGTCAGGTCCGTCACCTATGAGGATGAGAACGCTCGATACTTTTTTCTGAACTTCGTTGAAAATTCGAATGACATCGAGTACGCGTTTTACCGGACGGAAGTTTGAAGTGTGGACGAGGACTTTCTCGCCATGCGGTGCGCAGTTGGCGCAAAATTTTGCAGAAGGAATTCTTCGATATTTCTCAACGTCAATGAAGTTGGGAATGACCTCAATCTCTTTGTTGATATTATAGTTCGTTAAAGTTTTTTCCTTGAGGAACCGTGAGACTGCTGTAACGCCGTCGCTCTGTTCAATGCTGAATTTCATGATTGCAAGAAAACTTGGCTCAAGACCGACAAGTGTGATGTCTGTTCCATGCAGTGTCGTGATGATCTTGATGTTTGTTTCTTGCAGTATCTGTCGAGCAAGATACGCACTTGTAGCATGAGGAATAGCATAATGACAATGGAAGAGATCGAGCTTCTCATATCGTGCTACTTCCACCATCTTGCTGGCGAGCGCTAAGGTATACAGCGGGAAGTCGAAGAGCGGGTAACTTGACATTTCAACTTCGTGATAAACGATATTATCTTGAAAGCCTTCGAGACGCATCGGCATCGCATAGCTGATGAAATGTACAGAATGTCCGCGTTTGGCAAGAGCCTTACCAAGCTCTGTAGCAACAACACCGCTGCCGCCGTATGTAGGGTAACATGTGATACCGATTTTCATATAATTATTTCATCAAAATCATTTTTGTGACAGCACTGAATTCTTCGGCTTGCATCCTGCAGAAATAGATACCGCTCGAAACACGGGTTGCATTCCAAGTTGCGGTGAATGTGCCAGCATCTTTCTGTTCATTGACGAGCGATGCAATTTCTCTTCCAGTTATATCAAACACCTTGATCGAAACGAAACTCCTTTTACCGATAGTGTAGGAGATGTTTGTGGTTGGATTGAAAGGGTTGGGATAACAATTTTTCAACTCGTAAGAAGAGATTACTGATCCATCCTTACCATCTACAGAAGTTCCTGTTCCATTTGTGGTAAATCTTAATCCTAAAATACGATTACCTTTATACAGAGGATTAAGCTGGACTTCGCAGATGTTGAGGCTGAATGTGTATTTCCCCGTGCTCTGATATGATTTAACGAGGAGTTTATTTAGTCCTTGTTGTACAGTAATAGGAATGATATCTTTATAAAATTCATTTCCTGCAAAAGTTCGTGTTCCAGAATAGTCGTACACAATGTTGCCATTAAGATAAATTCTTAAAGCTTCATCCGATCCAACCCAAAGTTCAGCGGTTTGATTTGCCGGAGCATTGAAATATGTAAATGCATAGCTCACTGCCGATTGTGTGCCGAGTGTTGTGTAATAATCATTCAGCAGAATTTGATCATCCGTAAAATAGACTGGCTGACTCCAAACACCGACGCCCGCTGCTGGAGCAACAGAAGCTTCGCCCTGAATAAACTCATGGTTCATTGGATCGCTGATACCGGTCGTAGGATAATATCCACTCAACAACCACGTTCTATTGCTTTGCCCATAAGAAGAAGTGTTCGTTGTGCTAAAGGGCTGAGCATATCTGAAAGGCCTCTTTGTCTGATCGATCGTAGCACCGACAACGGTAATATTATCCGAATTATTTGTTCCTAAACCAATACGTTCTGCCAACGTGATATGATCTACGTCGTCTGGATTAACACCCATTACACGGCAGCAAACATTATCGACTGCAACCGGATCATATCCTGCCATAACAGTATTCATCTTGATGCGATTGGATATGTGAATATTCCATTTATCAGCACTGTAATTCGGAGATTTGGTTGAATCCAAACACGTGATGGCATCAACAACGACAAATTTGATCTTTGCAATGGCAGCCAAATCTACAATCTCTTTGTCTTGCCAGTTATGACACGTGCTAGACATCTCATCCCTGTGGAGTAACTTATGAATATTTCCATCTTGGATCACGCCAGCCTGTTTATTAAAGCCATAGCGTGAGCTTGCTGCTAATCCGATTTGATCTTTCAAAGCACCTGTGTAACGTACATCTTTGTGAATTTTCATCACCGGTACAGCAATATAGACACTTGCGTGGGTTACATCCCGATGAACAAAATACTTGCCGCCTTGCGGTTGTGCTTGTCCTCCACCCGGAACAGACACCTCATCTAACTCCGGCCAAGGATCTGTATCAGAATTTCCATTAAGGTTCGAAAGGCGAAAATCGATTCCAGCATTAAGTACTTCTGTGTTTAATAATTGGTAACCGGGAACATCAAATAATGCCGTCCATGCTGCTCCTCCTCCACCGCTTGCTTTTTCAAATGTGGTGAACGGTCTTGGTGATCCATCTCCAACAATTATTTTGATATTTCCATGGTCTATTGCATCTATTAGATATACCAAAGCTTTCACTACACGAACATCCGTCACACCACCGCTTCCGCTGGAATCCTGCTGGACAATGTTTGGTTTAATCAGTACGACATCTCCGGTTTTAATAATACTGCTTAATCCTCCGGCAAGATTAACCGCTCGACGCACCATTTGAGCAATTGTTGTATAGGTAATTCCCTCATCCATAACATCACATGGATTTGCTAATGTGGGATCATTGGACCTAACAATCGAAACCGTGGCAGACTGTGATGAAGATGCCTTCGTTTCAGAATTCGGAACAAATGACTTATAGATATTACCAATACCGCTATGAGCTTGGGATAGATCCCACCACATCCAGATGATGATGGTGATGAGGATGAGAGAGTATTTCGGAAAATTACTTTTCAGTATTCGCATTTTATAACCTTTCCTATGAGAATAATGAGTACAGCAAACCAGCCATATAAGAAAATACAAAAGTTATGGACAAATAAAAATTAAAATTTTAAAACAACTTATACTTTGAGAAGTGCGACTCTGGCGGATAGAGGGTAGAAAGAAATAATTGCTTTATAAAAACAAATCCCGGACATGATTCAAGCATATCCTGAATAACAAACAACTTACTTCAATTATCGTTCATTAATTACTGATACTATTTCATTAGTATCATCTTTTTAACCTGCGAGAATTTGCCTGCTGTGAGTCTGTAGAAGTACACAGTGCTCGAAAAATTCGATGCATTCCATGGAACAGCGTAGGTTCCGGCGGGTTTTTCTTCATGAACCAATGTTGTCACCTCGCGTCCGTTAAGATCATATATCGTCAGTTTGACCAGACTTGCTTTTGAAAGCTGATAACTGATTGTTGTGGTTGGGTTGAACGGATTTGGGTAGCAATTCTGCAACACAAATGTTTTTACAATCGGTGTCTTCGTATCTCGTACGGAAGTGGAATGAGCATCGGTTGTAAATTTGAGTCCCAAGACTCTATTGCCGCGATAATTTATATCCGGTTGAACTTCGCAAATATTGAGACTGAAGTTGTATTTGTTTGTTGTGCCGGTTCCCTGATATGTCTTTACTAATAATGTATTGAGTCCTTGATTAATGTTTAGAGGAACGATGTTACTCCAAAATGAAGTATCGCTGAATGTGCGCGTACCAGTAAAATTATATACGACTTGCCCATTAAGATAAATCTTCATTGCTTCATCCGATCCTACCCATAATTCTGCCTCTTGAGTTGCTGGAGCATGGAAATATGTGAACGCATAACTAACGACTGGTTGGCTTCCATCGAGTCTATAGTAATCGTTGAGCATGATTTGGTCGTTAGTGAAATACAGAGGCTGGCTCCAACTGTCAATACCGGCTGTCGGTGCCACGGATGCTTCATTTGTAATAAATTCATGATTCATCGGATCGCTGATCCCGCTTGTGCTGTACGGACCGTTCAACATCCAAATTCTGTTACTTTGTCCATACGTAGCCATAGCCGCTGGGTTTTTTCTAAATACTCTTTTTGTTGCTCCAATGCTTGTTCCGACAACCGTAATGTTGTCAGAATTATTTGTGCCTAAACCTGCTCGCTCTGCTAATGTAATATATTCTATATCATCGGGATTGAGTCCTATAACCCGGCAGCACACATTATCAACAGCCACTGGATCATAACCGGCAATAATCGTGTTCATCTTTACCCGGTTGGTAATATGAGTGTTGATGTGATCAGAAGTGTACACTGGGGCGTTTTTTATCTCCAGGCAGTCAATAGCATCAACAAGGCAAAATTTGATTTTAGCAATGATAGATAAATCGACAATCTCTTTGTCCTGCCAGTTATAAGGTAGTTCATGATAATGGATCAATTTATGGTAGTAGTTTTCTTGCCTTACACCGTTCATTTTAACAAATCCATAACGGGTGCTTGCGGCAAGACCGATTTGGTCTTTCAATGCACAGGTAAATCCTGTTTGTTGGTGAATTTTTATTATCGGAACAGCGATATACACACTCGCATGGGTAACGTCCCTATGGACATAATAGTGGCCGCCCTGTGGTTGTGCATACCCTCCGCCTGCTATATTGACGGAATCCAATTCGGGCCATGGATTTAAAGGGTCATTTCCATTAAGATTGGAGATACAAAAATCAATTCCAGCCGCAAGCGCCTCTGTTTTCAATAGTTGATATCCCGGTACATCGAATAATTGTACCCAAGGTGTTGCTGTTGTGCCGCTATTCTTTTCGAAATATGTAAACGGTACCGGCGACCCTTCACCGACAATGATCTTGATATGTCCGTGATCAATTTCATCGACCAGATACACCAAGGCTTTCACAACACGGACATCGGTGACACGACAGCTTCCGGACGAATCCGGAGACATAATGTTCGGTTTGATTAGTACGGTATCACCGGTTTTAATAATGCTATTTAATCCTCCCGCAAGATCAACCGCTCGCCGCACCATTTGAGCAATTGTTGTATAGGTAATTCCCTCATCCATAACATCACACGGATTTGCTAATGTGGGATCGTTTGACCTAACAATCGAAACCGTGGCAGACTGTGATGAAGAGGCCTTCGTTTCCGAACTCAGAAAGAATGATGTATAGACACTGCCGATGCCGCTATGAGCCTGGGATAGATCCCACCACATCCAGATGGAAAAAGCAATGAAAAGGAAAGAATATTTTCGAAGGTTTTTTTTCAATGGTTGTATATTTTACCTATTCTATGAGAAGAAAGAATAAATTATACCAACGATATAGGAATATATGAAAGTTAAGGACAAATAAAAAATTAATACTTTGGTGCCTAGCAAAGTTTTATAGGCATAAAGCGTTTCAAGCTTTGTTGCCGGACCTGAAAGGAAAAATGCCAAAGTTGCGCCCTTGCTCATTCCCATTTCCATCAAGGTTTCGATGAACGGGATGGCAGAGCCGCCACAAGTATAAAAAGGAACCCCCATGCCGATAGCAATTAAGGTGCTGATTTTTGCATTGCCGGCTAATAGCCGGGTGATCATTTCCGGCGGCACCAATGCCTTCACTGCAGCACTCAGCAAAATGGCAATAGAAAAATAGTTCAGCATATATTTTGCATTACCGTAGATATCTTTTGCCAATGATCGTTGTGAAGATGTTGGAATATGTGTTTTAATTGTTTCAACGTGGTACAATTGTTTGAATATTTTCACTGTTAACAATCCACCGATGACAGCAAGAATAAAAGCCGTCACTGTTCTGGCAATTGCCATCTCCATACTGATTTGCGTGGCTGTCAGAAAAAAAATCATCGGGTTCATCAATGGAGAGGAAAGAACGAATGCCATCACAGCGCTGAAAGGAATTCCGGTGGCCATGAGAGAAAGCCCAACCGGAATCGCAGCATAGGTTGGTAAGGGAGAAGCCAAACCGATAAGAGCAGCAGAGACGATGGCGACATATTCATTCTTTGAAGAGAAATGAATCTTTCTGCCACGAAGATAGCGGGTGGCTGCCACATTAAGGGCGATACTGATAAGCAAGTACGGACTAATCTTGAGGAACAGATCAAAAAAATCGTCAATGATGCGTAAAGTATAAGTTCCTTCGAGCCAGTTCCTTATTTGAAAATAGAGTTCGATGACGAATTATTTCATCCTAACATTCAATAATCCTGACACGAAAAATACCAAACGGAGAGACCATAGAGAAGAGATGTAGAAAAGAATGAGTAGAGGAACGGCATCAATGTAAATTCCGCCGGATAGGGAATGATTGGATTTTTTCCGATCGCACGTGAAGAATTCTCAAGCATCGCATTGAGTTGTGGAGTGAGGTAATAGAGTGCGTCGAGCAATCGATGATAGACGACATTGTCCCAGAGTCGATAGAGACCTTTCTCTCTTAATTCAAGTCCCCAGGAGATAATGGAGAAAGCAAAAGCCAGCATGATAGAGATACCTGCACTGCGGGTAATCAATCCAACTATGGTAACAACGGAGAAAAAACAAACAAATGCATACACAACATACACTACGGATGAAAGAAATCCCCAATGCCAGACACCCAGCTTTACGCCAAAGATGAGCCAAATACCGAGAAAGAAGTAAACAAGATTGATAGCAATGCCGGAAACCGCGCCGAGTGCACGCGCCATCAAAAGTTCAGCACGGGTAAGTGGTTTACTGAGAAAAAGATCGATAGTACCTTTTTCCAACATTCTTGGAATTAATCCAGCGATACCGAAAATACCAAAAAGAATGATCCAAAAGACAGACGATGAATGCAGTTGGATGAGAAGAAAATCGATGACATTCATTCCCGGTTGAGATTGGTGGGCAAACGGCGATCCAAAGATTGTCACCATATCAGGATCGTCGGGCGAGTGGCCGATTCCCAATGCAAAGAAAACCAGAAAGCTGGTAGCTACGGCAAAATAGAAAATGAGCGTTCCTTTGCGAAGAGCCTCTCCGATTGTAAACCGAAACATGCCCAAGAACCTCACTGTTCGTTTTCTCCTTTCACAAGCTGAATAAAGTAATCTTCGAGCGATGTTTTCTGTTGTGTCATTCCCTCAATTCCTATTCCACCGGCACGAAGCGTGTCAATGATCGAATTGAGTTCGGATTTATCCTTTAATAAAACAGTGAGATTGTTATCTTTGAATTCAAGAGAGAAGTGCGATTGGCTCAGACGTACTCGAAGGTCTTCGGATATCGGTGCAGATAATTGTATGATATACGCTAACTTTTGTGTTGTTAATTCTGAGATTGTACCGGTACGTACTACTTTTCCTTTATTCAGAATTGCCACGCGGTCGCACATCATTTCTATTTCAGAAAGCAAATGGGAGTTCAAAAAAATGGTGGTACCTTCTCCTTTCAACCGTAAAAGCAGATCGCGAATTTCCTTGCGGCCGATTGGATCAACGCCGTCTGTCGGTTCATCAAGAAATAATAATTTTGGATCATTGACGAGTGCCTGTGCAAGTCCGAGCCGTTGCAGCATTCCTTTTGAAAACTTTTTTGTTTTGACTTTCACCCAGTCTTTCAATCCTACCATTTCGAGCAAGAAATGTGCTTTGTCTTTCAATTTTCTTTCTTGCAATCCATTCAGTCTTCCGAAAAATATCAACGTATCCAACGCAGTAAGAAATCCTGGATACCGATGGCTCTCCGGCAGGTATCCGCAGTGCTCTTTGAGTGCGCGCTGACCTAACGGATGACCGAGGACTGTCGCTGTACCTGATGTTGGGTGCGCAATAGAAAGAAGGAGCTTGACGAATGTCGTCTTTCCTGCTCCGTTAGGACCCAGTAATCCGAAAATTTCTCCTTGTTCAATAGAAAGGGAAACTTTTTCGAGGGCAATTATGTTATTTCTTTTGAATAGGCCGGATCGATAATGCTTCGTCAGATCGACTGTTTGAAGTGCTTCCATATGGAAGATAAAATAGAGAATAATGTTCGTTCTTCAAAGATGATTGAGAATGGAAATTTTAGAAGTACTTGATTTTAGAAGAAAAGAATAAGATATTTAAATAAGAAGAGTCATAGAAGAGACTCTTATTTTTTGGAGTAATATAAGACCGGATCAGTCGTATTTATGCTTCAACTTTCAAAAAAAGTGGAATATGCTCTCATCGCGCTGCGTCATATGGCTATGAATTCGCATGGTCATGTGTTCACGGCGAAAGAAATTGCAGCCAAGTATAATATTTCATACGAACTTCTTGCGAAGGTTTTACAGAAACTCACGAAATCCGGAGTTGTGGTTTCACTCCAAGGAATGCATGGCGGGTATACACTTGTCAAAAGGCCGGATCAAGTGCAAATTTCTCATATCATCAATGTTATAGAAGAAGAAAAACCGACGATTGCCGAATGTTATGCCGAGGGAGGTGAAGATTGTTCTCTCTTTGATGCATGCACGATCCGTAAGCCGTTAGAGAAAGTTCAACATAATTTAAATCTCCTTTTTGAAAAAACGACTTTGGAACAAATTATTTAGTGATGAATATAGAAAAGAAATACATCGATCTTTTATCCAATCAAGATGAATTGTTTACGTTTCTGAAATCGAAATTCAAACTGTATCATCTTTCAAATGTATTTTTTCGAGATCTCCATTATGGCATATGGGAATTTCTTAAACGCCATGGTGTTTCTTTGAAGTATGGACAGTCGGAAGACATTGCACATGAAGTGATTGTTTCGCTGGAAAAAAAGAATATTCTAAAAAAATTAGATGAACAGACCTGGCTACTCAATTATCCGCGGTTCAAGTTGATATCTGTGCAAAAAATACAGTTAAAGGTACCGACTGCCGCATAATGTGGTAGATTGAGAATAAGGTAAAATTATGGCAACTGAAACCAATACCATAGAACAATTTGCTGACCAAGAATACAAGTATGGATTTGTCACGGATATCGAAGCCGATTCCACGCCTGCCGGTCTGAATGAAGGCATTATCAGATTTATTTCTGCCAAGAAGCAGGAACCGGAATGGTTGCTCGAATGGCGTTTAAAATCGTACCGGCATTGGCAAAAGATGGAAGAGCCGCGTTGGCCCAATGTGAAATACCCGCCGATCGATTATCAGGCAATTGTATATTATTCGGCGCCCAAGAAAAAAACAGAATTGAAAGATATTTCGGAAGTCGATCCAGAGCTACTCCGAACATATGAGAAACTCGGCATTCCACTGCGCGAACAGGAATGGCTTGCGGGTGTCGCGGTTGATGCCGTATTCGACAGTGTTTCTGTGGCGACAACGTTCAAAGAAAAATTAAAGGAACTCGGAATCATTTTTTGTTCCTTTTCCGAAGCCGTTCGAGAATATCCGGATCTCGTGCGAAAATATCTCGGTTCTGTTGTGCCGGCGAACGACAACTATTTTGCCGCACTGAATTCCGCAGTCTTCAGTGACGGCTCATTTTGTTTTATTCCTAAAGGTATTCGCTGTCCGATGGAGTTATCGACGTACTTCCGTATTAATGCGGCAGATACCGGACAGTTTGAGCGCACTCTGATAGTGGCGGAAGAAGGAGCGCAGGTAAGCTATCTTGAAGGATGTACAGCCCCCATGCGAGATAAGAATCAACTGCACGCCGCAGTGGTGGAGTTGGTTGCGTTGGATAATGCGCGCATTAAATATTCGACAGTGCAAAATTGGTATCCCGGTGATAAAGAAGGTCGCGGCGGTATTTATAATTTTGTAACGAAGCGTGGTAAGTGCGCCGGTGTAAATTCCAAAATCTCATGGACACAGGTTGAGACGGGTTCTGCTATTACATGGAAATATCCGAGTGTGCTGCTGATCGGTGATAATTCGGTTGGCGAGTTTTATTCGGTTGCTGTTGTGAACAATTATCAGCAGGCGGATACCGGAACAAAAATGACCCACATCGGGAAGAATACAAGAAGCACGATTGTATCGAAGGGCATTTCAGCCGGCCATGGACAAAACTCCTACCGAGGATTGGTGGAAATGAAAAAGAATGCAACCAATTCACGTAATTATTCTCAGTGTGATTCACTTCTTTTGGGTGACAAGTGCGGCGCGCACACCTTCCCATACATCGAAGTGAAAAACACATCCTCGAAAGCCGAACACGAAGCAACTACATCGAAGATCGGTGAAGATCAAATATTTTACTGTAAACAACGCGGTCTTTCCACAGAAGATGCAGTGAATATGATTGTGAACGGATTCTGCAGGGAAGTCTTCCATGAATTGCCGATGGAGTTTGCGGTTGAAGCACAAAAATTGCTCGGAGTAAGTTTGGAAGGAAGCGTGGGGTGAATTTACGATTGGCGATTGAGTGATTGACGACTTAAAATCATAAAATCATTAAATCACCCAATCATTAAATATTCGTGAATAAGGATAGACACAAATGAGTTTGCTTGAAGTAAAAAATTTGCATGCAAGTGTGAACGGAAACGAAATTCTCCACGGGATCAATCTTCAGGTGAATATTGGTGAAGTCCATGCGATCATGGGGCCCAATGGTTCTGGAAAAAGTACACTTGCAGGAGTACTTGCAGGACGTGAAGCCTATATCGTTACTGAAGGACAGGTCCTTTATCAAGGGAAGGATTTATTAGAGATGGATCCGGAAGAAAGAGCACGAGAAGGATTATTCCTGGCGTTTCAATATCCTGTGGAAATTCCGGGTGTGAACAACTCGTATTTCCTTAAAGCAGCGCTGAATGCAATCAGAAAGCACAAGGGTTTGGAAGAACTTGATGCGATTGATTTCCTGTCGCTTCTCAAGCAGAAAACGAAATTGGTAGATATGAATGAAAGCTTCTTGAACCGTCCCGTGAATGAAGGATTTTCAGGTGGTGAGAAGAAGCGCAATGAAATATTTCATATGGCGGTTTTAGAACCAACGCTTGCAATTTTAGATGAAACGGATTCCGGCTTGGATATCGACGCCTTGAAAACCGTATCGGAAGGCGTCAACAAGCTTCGTTCGAAAGAGAACGCAACAATTATTGTAACACACTATCAACGGCTGCTCAATTATATTGTTCCGGATTTCGTTCATGTATTGGTTGATGGAATAATCGTGAAGTCGGGTGGAAAAGATCTTGCGATCAAGTTAGAAGAACTCGGGTACGATTGGGTTCGAGAAGAAACTGTACATGCAGTGTAGTTGAAGAAAAATTTAAGAACATGCAATCTGTCGATAAAAATATTCAATGGTATCAATCGAGGTTTGAAGCATTCGAACAAAGTTTGAATGGTGAAAAGTCAACGACGGTGCACACAGTGCGCCGCGACGCTATTCGCCGATTTGCTCTAAATGGTTTTCCGACAACACGACAAGAAGAATGGCGATTTACCAATATTTCTCCGATCACAAAAATTGAGTTTCACCCGATTCTACAATATGAATTGCATGGAATATCAAGAGATGATATTCAAAAATATCTTTTAGATGGGGCAGCCCATGCAGTATTTGTCAATGGAATGTTTTCATCGGAATTATCGGATATTGGAACTCTCCCCCAGGGAGTGGTGGTTGGAAGTTTAGCTGAAACATTGAAGAACCATCCGGAGAAAGTTCAACCATATATTGCCCGTTTTGTAAAAGGTGAGGAGAGTGCTTTCACAGCACTCAATACTGCATTCATGTGGGATGGCGGTTTTATTTCGGTTCCAAAGGATATGGTGATTGATCAACCAATACAATTTCTCTTCATTGCATCCGATCATGAACAGGCCTACTCTGCACAACCCCGGAATCTCATTGTTGCGGGAGCCCAGAGCCAATGTAAGGTCCTTGAGACATACGTTGGGCTTGCTCAAAACACATATTTTACAAACACGGTCACAGAGATAGTTCTCGGAGAGAATTCTCAACTTGAACATGATAAGCTTCAGATAGAAAATGTGAATGCGTTCCATATTGGAACAACTCAGATACAAATGAACAGGGCAAGTCATTACACATCGAATGTAATTTCACTTGGTGGCTCTCTTGTACGGAACAACATCACCGCTGTGTTGGATGCGGAAGGTTCCGAGTGTACACTCAACGGATTGACCCTTAGTACCGGCGCACAGATCATTGACAATCACACTGCCATCGATCATGCAAAGCCGCACTGCAATAGTCATGAACTCTACAAAGCCATTCTCGATGGAGGATCGAAGGGTGTGTTCAACGGGAAAATATTTGTAAGGAAAGATGCGCAGAAGACCGACGCAAAGCAGACAAACAAAACGCTGCTGCTTTCCGACGATGCGACAATTAATGCAAAACCGCAATTAGAAATTTTCGCGGATGATGTGAAATGCACGCACGGCGCTACGATCGGTCAATTGGACGACGAGCAGTTGTTCTACCTTCGTTCACGCGGAATTGATCTGGCGGCGGCGCGCGATATCCTCACGTTCGCTTTTGCAGGTGATGTGATCGACCGGATTACCATCGAACCGTTACGCCAACAATTGGAGAGAATGATTCACGCCAGACTGGATGTCGGACATACAGGGATTTAAGAGGAATGAACAATTCAACAACCATAATAGAATCGTAACTACTCAACGAATTTATTGTTACAAATCGGAAAATAATTCCCTCTCCTCATAGGAGAGGGTTAGGGTGAGGTCAAAGAAGTAAGAGACCTCACCTTCATCCTCCCCTAAGAGGGGAGGAGACCAAGGAAAGAATGGTATTATCGAAGAACATAATAAGTGGTTACACAGAATCAATCATTGACACTTTTCCTGTCGAAAAAATTCGCCCTGATTTCCCCATTCTTGCTTCGAGGGTTCATGGGAAACCATTGGTCTATCTTGATAATGCTGCATCGACGCAGAAACCAGCGTCTGTCATAGAGGCTATTCAACATTACTATACAGCAGAACATTCGAATGTCCACCGCGGCGTGCATTATCTGAGCGAGTTGGCAACACAGAAGTACGAGGCGGCACGCGTAAAGGTTCAAAAATTCTTAAATGCAGGTTCCGAACGGGAGATTATTTTCGTTCGTGGAGCGACAGAAGCTATCAATCTTGTTGCGGCGACGTATGGGAAAATGAAATTAAAATCGGGGGATGAAGTATTGATAACAGGACTTGAGCATCACTCGAATATTGTTCCATGGCAAATGATCTGCGAAGAGAAAGGTGCAAATCTTCGTGTTGTACCGATAGATGACAACGGCGATATTGTTTTGGATGAATTCAACCGTCTGCTATCCGGAAAAACGAAGATTGTAGCTATCAGTCATATATCTAATGCGCTCGGCACGGTTAATCCTGTAAAACAGATGATCGAAGTGGCGCATCGGAAAGGTGTCCCCGTGCTCATTGATGGTGCACAGGCTGTTCCGCACCTTCGTGTGGATGTTCGCGATCTTGATGCTGATTTCTATGTCTTTTCATCTCACAAAGTATTTGGCCCAACAGGCATAGGAATATTGTATGGAAAGACACAGCTTCTTGAATCTATGCCCCCGTATCAAGGCGGCGGCGATATGATTAAATCTGTCACATTCGAAAAAACGATTTTCAATGACATCCCCTATAAATACGAGGCAGGCACACCGCACATTGAAGGCGCCATTGGATTGGGGGCAGCGATTGATTATTTAAATTTATTCGATTGGAACCGTGTTCAGGAATATGAACGAATGCTTCTGCAATTTGCAGAAGAAGAAATTTCTGCAATTGACGGATTGAAAATTATTGGAACAGCAAAAGAGAAGGCAGGTGTGATATCCTTTGTGTTGGATGGAATTCATCCGCACGACATCGGAACCATTCTCGATCGCGAAGGGATCGCGATTCGAACAGGACATCATTGCGCGCAGCCGGTGATGCAACGGTTCGGAATTCTGGCAACAGCACGCGCATCGTTTGCATTCTATAATACGCGGGAAGAAGTGCGGGCACTGGTTCGCAGCATACAAAAAGTGAAAGAGGTCTTTGAGCATGTCTGATCTCAAAGCATTATATCAGGAAGTAATCCTCGATCATAACAAGAATCCACGCAACTTCAAGAAGCTGGAAAATGCTGATTGTTCAGTGGAAGGGTACAATCCACTTTGTGGAGATCATTATACGGTCTTTCTCAAGATGGATGGAGAAGTCATTTCGGAAATTGCTTTTCTGGGATCCGGATGTGCGATTTCAAAAGCATCTGCCTCTGTGATGAGCACGGTACTAAAAGGAAAAACACGAGCAGAAGCGGAAGAATGGTTTGAGAAATTTCATCATCTTGTCCGTGGAGAAATGAAGAGTGAAACGAATATCGAAGAATTAGGGAAATTGGCAGCGTTCTCCGGTGTCAGTGAATTTCCCGCGCGAGTGAAATGCGCCATCCTTCCCTGGCATACGATGAAGAACGCAATAGAGAAGAAAATGGAAACTGTATCAACAGAATAAATGTTATTCAAGAAGACACGTACAAAAGGATGACGGTTATGAATACGCAGGAAACACAAGAAGCACAGGTTGCCACTCAGGAGATTACACTTACGCCGGAAGCGGCAGAACAAATTCGGCTCATCCGTCGAGAAAATCAAGTGCCTGAAACACATGGATTGCGGATTGGAATTCAAAGCGGCGGTTGCTGCGGATCTTCGTACTTGCTTGCATTTGACGAGAAAGTAGAAGCGACAGACAGGGTTTTGCAAAGCGAGGGCGTTTCAATATATGTTGATGAGGAGAGTCTGGAAGGTCTTTCCGGGACTACGTTGGAATATGTTGATGGTCCACAAGGAAAAGGATTCAAGTTCAATAATCCCAATCAGGCAAAATCATGCGGATGCGGTGATAGTGAATGCGGTGACGGCAGTTGTGGAGATCATGAATAAGGTGTTGTGATGATTGCAAATGAAAAAACTGAATCGCCGATAACTATGGATGCAACAAAGGGCACAGCGACAGTGGCACCAATGCGCGTAGTCACCGATGAACGTGTATGGGAAACAATGAAGGAATGTTATGATCCCGAAATTCCGGTGAACATCGTCGATCTTGGACTTGTGTACGAAGTAAAAGTAGAAGAAGAACTTCCCGGTGATGCGAATGTGTATATCAGAATGACACTCACCGCACCAGGCTGCGGTATGGGGCCGATGATTGCGGCTGACGTGAAGCGTCGCGTTCAGCAAATTCCTGGTGTAATCAATGTGCTTGTCGAGCTTGTCTTCGACCCTATTTGGAATCCGGATATGATGTCCGAGGCAGCAAAGCTGACGCTGAATATGAGCTGATTCAGCAGAATTTTGAAAGCGCCTGTTATAAAGTTCCATATATCAAATCACAAATACCAAACAATAAACAAATTCTAAAATCTAATTGAGGATTTGGTGTTGGAATTTGTTTGGATTTTGGTGCTTGTTTTTTGGGATTTAATTTTGGAACTCTTTTGATGTTTCTAGGGTTCTATACTTTGAATTGAAACTGAACTAATAATACATTTAGAGAAAGAGGAATAGAGTATGGCATACGAATGGAAGTTTAAATCCCGTCCTTATTCGGACGATGAAGCGAAGAAGCTGCTGGCAAATGTCGTAAGCCCTGAGACGACAGATTGGCATTATAACACGCATCATAAAGGATACGTGACTGCGCTGAATACTATCGAAAAAGCTCTCGAAACCGCTGACCGTACGACGGCAAATGGCAACTTCAGTCAGATCGGTGAGTTGAAGCGCCGTTTTACATGGAATCATTCCGGTGCACTTTTGCACGATTTATATTGGGAAGTACTTGGCGGCGATGGCGATCCGAGCAAAGGACCAGAAATCAAAGCAGCCATTGAAAAAGAATTCGGTTCGTTCGATGCATGGAAAGCAGATTTCAAAGCATCGGCAGTATCGGCAAAGTTAAGCGGCTGGGGATTGCTTGTATTCGATCGCCTTTATTCAGGGCGGTTGCTGAATGTAACGGTGGACGAACATCAATACGGAGCGATCTGGGGCGGTGTGCCTCTGATTGCACTCGATGTGTTTGAGCATGCATATTATCATAAGGATGGTCCTGCCCGAGCGAAGTACATCGATAACTTCCTTGCAAATCTGCATTGGGGAAGAATCAACGAGCGATATAAGAAGTTTGTGGTGGGAAAATAAAGTAGACGGTAGAAGGTAGAAGGTAGAAGGTAGAAAGTAGAAGGTAGAGGGTAGAGGGTTGGGCGAAAGCTCAGCCCTTTTTTTGTTTATGAGAATACTGGGTTCTCGGTATTGTGTTTCATGATGTATATAAATAGAATTATATCGACAACGCTAAAATGGGAGGAATTGTTGACGATGGAGGCTTAGGCGTTATCCTAGTTTGTTCTGGATCATGATTCGTAAAAAAGATAAAAAGAATTGCAATATTTGTAGCATAAATCAGAATATTGTATAACTTGATATCTACACTATGGACCTATCTACTATGCTTATTGAAAAAGGGTTTCGGTATCGATTTGTATGTATATGTTGCAGTATCAACGCTTCAAGTAAATCACAAATCCATCATTCATCATACAAGGAGTATCCATCATGAAACGCCCTATTGTGACAGTTGCTATTGTTGTCGTAGTTGCCATAATTGCTTTTTTTGTTGGTTGCAATACTTCTGAAAAGCCGCCGCAGACAAGGTTCCCAGGAGCAGATAAACATGAAATCACGCGCGAGCAAGCAGAAAAGTTTATTCAGAACAACACGAAAAATCCACAGATACCGAAAATACAGGCTGGTGCTTTCCAAAGAGCAATCCTCGATAAGATACTGGCACAGCGTGATTGTGACGGCATTCGAATTTATTATGCTCAGAAGGATGATAGCTCGTCTTCATTTGTCCTCGTAGGAATAGATACTTCTGGCCGCGAATTGAAAAAAGGGGTTTATGCAGACATGTCATTACCTTGTCCGCCGTGGTGTGGACCGCCTCAATAAGCAAATTGCAATAACCCGATAGTAATTATCTTGTGGAGTAAAGGAGATTCATGAATAGACCTATTCTTTTCTATATTATGCTTTTTATCGAAAGTAGTGTTGCGGTGTGGGTACTCTTCCGTTGGAAACATTCTGTAGCTCAACAACGATTGCTCAGTCTTCTGCTTGTTGCAACACCTGTTTCGGCAATTGCCGAACTTTGGATGGGTCTCCATGACATCCGTAATCTTTGGGTTTCCCAACTTTTTACATTGATAGAATATGTTTTAATATTATCGGTGTGTTATTTGTGGAAACCCAAAAAAACCGATAAACGTATAATAATAGTTGGAATGATCGCTTTTATTGTTTTATGGATAGTAAGTAAATTTACATTCGAACCGTTATATCGAGCTGATTCGTATACTTCTACTATTGCGAAAACAATAGAAATTATCACCGCGGCGTGGGTACTCTTTGATGTCCTCGGAGACTCTGATACAGTAGTGAAAACAGATGCGCGAGTATGGGTTTCCTCAGGAATTATTATTTATGCGGCTGGTACTTTATTTCTTTTTTCATTATTCAATATGATGTTGAACACTTCGCCTGAATTGATAAAAACCCTCTGGCCGATTAATTGGATTCTCAGCATTGTAACCACACTTCTTTTAGCACGAGGCGTCTGGTGTCGGGCAACTCCTTAGATTTATTATGGGCAGTCTGTGCTGCAACTGCGGTGCTTCTGTCTCTTTCAATTGGTATTATTGCTGTTGTCATTTACAGCAAGCGGAGAGAAATTGCAGAAAAAGCCAAGCAGCTTGAGGAACTTACACGAAGCGAACGGAAGTACCGCAGTTTATTCGAAAACTCACTTGCAGGCATAGTGAAGTTTTCGCTGGAAACATGGGAAGTCCTTGATTCAAACAAAGAAATGAAACAAATATTCGGATGCGCATCCGAACAGGAATTGGCGCGTTGTTTTTCGGCATTACCGCCACGAAGCATTCAAGATATTCAGCAATCACTTCTGAGCAGCGACCTCATTCAGGAATATGAAATCAGGACAACCCGGCTCGATGGAAGGGGATTATGGATCCTGTTCTCGGCAAAAATGATCGGTGAAGAGCACCTCGCCCATGGAGTGATCGTCGATATAACGGAACGGAAGGTATCGCAAGAGAAAATTATAGAACAAGCAATGCTTTTGGATGAGGCGCAAGATGCCATTATGGTGACGGATTATGAAGGACGGATCACTTTCTGGAATAACGGAGCAGAGCTCATCTACGGTTGGAGGAGAAAACAGGCGGTCGGTTCTTTCATCCGGGACCTTATCTTTGATACTGCACATTCAAAGGATTATGACTTAGCAATGGAAGATATGCTTCAATTCAACGAGTGGAGTGGAGAACAGTATCATTTGAACAAAGAGGGAAAGGAACTGCTAATCCAAAGCAGGTGGAAGAAGGTGGAGAGCGCATCAACCAACAAAAAAATAATCTTCATTGTGAACACAGACATCACGGAGAAGAGACGGCAGGAGATACGATTACTTCGTGCGCAAAGAATGGAGAGTATCGCTTTGTTAACAGGTGGAATTGCCCACGATCTCCAAAATATTCTTGCTCCCGTCTCAATGTCTATCGGTCTTCTGCGGGAAAAACTGACCGACGATCCCAGTATGAAAGTTCTTGATGCCGTTGAAGAAAGTGCTCGGAGCGGCATGGATCTTATTAGAAATATCATCACCTATGGACACGGGATTCCCGGTGAAAGAGTAAAAGTTGAACTATCCGATTTGTTTGAGTCGATCCTTACGATTGTACGACAATCAATTCCTGAAACGATCCGTATCGATAACGTGATCGATGGTAAGAATTATGCTGTGCTCGGTGATGCCAACCAATTAAAGCAAGTATTTCTCAATATTGTTGTCAATGCGCGTGACGCCATGCCAAATGGCGGAATTATGACCATTGGTATCTATAAAGTGACAATCGATGAGAATTGTTCCGATCTGTATCCAGAAGCTCAGATGGGAACATACCATCTGGTGAATATTTGTGATAATGGTTCAGGTATTCCTGAAAACCGCATCGAAAGAATATTTGAGCCCTTTTTTACGACAAAGACAAATGGTAACGGGACCGGTATTGGTCTTTCCCTTGCGCTTGGCATAGTGAAAAGTCATTCGGGTTTCATTACTGTTCATAGTGTTGTAAATCAAGGGACGGAATTTAATATCTTTCTCCCGGCACTGGAATCATAATTAAATACAAACAAAATTGTGATAGGAACATTTTTTTCAAAGACGATACAATGAGCTTACAAGATGACATACAAGAAAAAAGAAAGCGTATTTCCGTTTGGATTGTTGATGACAATAAAAGTTTCTGTATCGTATTGTCTGAAACATTGAACCGCGGCAATTCGGTCATCTGTGAAAAGTATTTTCATTCAAGCCGGTCGGTTATAGAATATCTTGAAACCAGTAACCATCCTCCACAAGTTATTCTGCTTGACATTAAAATGCCCGGAACGAAAGGTGTGGATGCAATTGCTCTCCTCAAACGGATAGCTCCATCTACGGATATCATCATGCTGACGTCATACGACTTCGATATGGATATACGAACCTCGCTCAAGAGAGGTGCGGCAGGGTATTTACTCAAGTCTTCTCAACCCGTAGACATTATCCGTGCAATTGAAACAGTGCAAAAAGGGGGAACGCCTCTCGATCCGATGATCACACAAAGGATGACTGATGCTTACATCGCTGGAAAACCTGAGAGTGACTCTTACAATCTCTCGGCTCGGGAGCGGGAGGTCATCCGGTGGATTACCCAGGGTTTAAACAGTGCGGAGGTTGCACAACAACTTTCAATAACCTATAACACGGTTGAAACGCATATCAAGAATATTTTTCATAAGCTCAATGTATCCAATCGGCATGCGATGGTTGCCAAAGCGATTAAGGAGCGGCTGGTCTAAATAGATTTTCCCCCCTAAAGACGTCCTTGTCTAAATACTGGGTTCTTGGTATTGATTCGCAGTAGTTAAATTTCGAAGTTTCCAATGTGATTCTTCTACAACAATAATCTTAGAAAAATCTCTTACAATGAGTGCGAAAACCAAAAGAGGTTTAGTTATTGCTTGAGGAAAGGTGTCATGATTGACCCTTAAGGAAAGGAATCGAATTGGATACCATGAAGATGCTCGAATCAACAGAAGTTTTTGGCGGTCACGCATTTCAGATGAATTACACAGGCGTTCAGTTTCAGAACATAAAAGCAATGTTTGGATTGATTCAGGATGACGCCAAGCAGAATAAAGTCCAGAATCAATCTTTCCAATCACTGAAGATGCGGAGCTTAGATACATTTGCCGGTAATATTGCGAATGATTTCAACAATATTTTCGGTACCATTCTGGAATCTTCTTCTCTACTCGAGATGAACAAGGTCGGTTCTGAGAAATATACTGAAATCCTCAAGGTTATCAACAATGCTGTGGGACGAGGCGCCGAACTTGTGGGCCAGATTCTCGTCTTCACCGGCAAGACTGATGTTTCATTCAGGCCGCTCTCTGTTCCTGATTTCATACACGACATTCTTTCTAAGCTCAAGCAAACGTTCCCAGAGAATATCAAATTTCAGGAAATGATAGAACAAAACATTTCCTGCATCAGCGCCGACGAAACCAAGATGCAGCAGATGTTGTTGAATCTCTGTATCAATGCCCGCGATGCTATGCCCGAGGGAGGTACTATAACCATTCGAGTGAACAGTGTAACACGCCAAAAACTTCAAGGGCTCTTCCCTACAGTCGATCATGATCGGTATATCTGTATCAGTATCTCAGATACAGGTACAGGGATAGAAGAAACGTCAAAAGACATGATCTTTGATCCATTCTTTACCACAAAAGAAAAAGGAAAAGGTTTAGGGCTTTCGGTTGTTTATGGCATCGTAAAGGCGCATCACGGATTCATCGATCTGGAAAGTGAACCTGGACACGGAAGCACGTTTTATATTTACTTTCCGCTCATGACCATAGACAAAAAAAATAATAATTCTCTGCAGATGAAAATGTCAGCCGATGCCGGTGGTGCAGAAACTATTCTTGTCGTGGAGGACGAGAAGTCTCTTCTGGAGCTGGCATGCCTCTTGTTCGAATCGAAAGGATACACAGTGCTTGCTGCAAAGAATGGCATCGAAGCAGTTGAGATGTACAGGAAGCACCGAGAAAAAATATCACTTGTTTTTACCGACATAGTATTGCCTGGACTCGAAGGGAGAGAAGTGTTTACAAAGTTGAAGGAGATGAATCCAAGTGTAAAAGTTATTTTTACCAGCGGCATCATTACTGACATCAAAGCCGCACTTTTAAAAGACGGAGCAAAAGACTTCATTCAAAAACCATATAAACAAGAAGATCTTCTGCGAAAGATCAGAGAAGTGCTGGATGCACCGTAAGAGCCTTAGTCAAGTTGTAAAAGAAGTACTGACGTACATAGTTTTCTCAAAATATATTTTGCAACGTCCTCTCTGCACCCAATACGTATTTGCGTTTCACCGCTGAAGTTTTGGAGTGTAAGCGATCTTGGTGAAAATCTCCCCCTCAGGGGAGGGGAGAAGAGAGGATGGAACAAATGAGTGTGGGGCGAGAGGTCAGATATCAAGTAGCTCAAGAAGCAGGAATGAAGTGCTTATTTTCATGGCTAAATATATGTGTGGGAGAGAAGTGAAACGCTTCAAGAGAACTAAAACGTTAACTTAAATATGAAAATTTTACTTACACCATGGATAATGACATGTATTTTCTTCATTACTACATTAGCGTCTAATAATCTTTCAGTTGTTAGCACTTCTCGTACTCATGTAGTAGTTCAGCTTCAAAACACAGAACTTATTGCTGGCATACAATTTACCCTTCATTGTTCTTCCAATGTCATTTTGTCGGATCCTGAGCGTAGTAATCGTATCTCCGATACTTCATGGATGATGGCTACGTATAAACCGAATGATTCGACCATGAATGTTCTTTTCATCAATATGAGCTGTACACCATTTGGTACTGGGACTGGTTCTCTCATGCAATTGACATTGACTTCCTCCGGAGAAGCACATGAAAGTTACATTATGTTTGCCAATGTGATGGCAACAAACTCGTCTGCGGATAGCGTAGGTATTACAGTCAACGGGTTACAGTGGTCGAACAAATCGAATCATGCTGATGCAAATGGTAATGATCAGATTCTGTTTACACAGAATTATCCAAATCCTTTCAACCCAACGACGACCATTTCTTTTATTGTGACGCAACAATCATATATATCGTTGAAAGTATATGATCAATCCGGTCGAGAAGTGGGAACGATTGTCAATGATAACTTAGCGGCTGGAAGTTATTCAAAAAATTGGAACGCCGCAATGCTTCCCACAGGAACATATTATTGTCGGTTATCCACCGGTTCGATCATGAAAACACAAAAAATAATATTATTAAAATAATAAATACTTAACATCGATATTCAATCAACCACTGAAGGATAATGCTGATCGATGTTAACAGATGTTGAGATGGAAAGAGGTCTAAATTCCAAAATCATTCTCTCCTGTTTCTATCTGGACCGGAAGACATGATGAGGCAATGCGCTAGGCAAGATCCCCACTAAGGCTTTTCAATAACTTCGAAACCACCTCGCAGGTGAACTTACACTTCGGAGTGAATGATTCGCGAACATTACTCCACTGTCACTTGGCAGCAAGATTTCATGCCGATTGGCGAACCACGAGTTCAGGTTTGAATATGATCCTCTGGGGTTTGCGAAGGATTTCATCTCTGTGGATTACGGCCATCTTGTATGCTGCCTCTGCCATCTCTATCAAAGGTTGTCTGATGGTAGTAAGCATGGGGGTCGATAGCTGTGCTATGAGCAGGTCATCGAAACCCACAATTGCGATGTCCTCGGGTATCCGTACTCCCTGCTCTCTGGCTACAGTCAGCAATCCTACCGCGCAGTTGTCACCTGCCGCGCAAAAGATGGCATCCACGCCTATGTGCAACAACTTCGGCATAACAGAGATGCCATCCTCGCGAGAGTAGTGAATCACCTCGATCATGCACTCTGGCAATACGGAGAGTTTTCCAGCGCTGAGCGCCAGTTGGAACCCCTTGATCCTTTGTTCCGCATTGTAGCCACCCTGCACCTGAGTCTTGCCGGAGACAATGGCGATTTTCTTCCGACCTTTCGCGATAAGGTACTCACCGGCTATTTGTCCACCCAAGCGGTTGTTCGTGGTAATGCTGGACACACCGGCCGTCTCCTCATCTATCAATACGATGGGCACATTGGCAGCGGTGTAGGCAGCAATCGTGTCAGAATCCGGCCGCACACTAATAGCGATCAAGGCAGTGGGATTTGTTTGGACGAGTGCTTGCTTCAAGCGCTCCTTCTGCATTCCAGCGTCGTCTGTCACAGACCGGCGTGCAATCTCCTCCGGCTTGAGCCACTTCTTGAGATGTTCGGACAGTGCAACTTGTAACGCCGATCCGAAGTTCGGTGCTGCGACCACAACTTTCGTCTCTCGGTTTGCCATCTCGGTAATCTCCTTTCACACCTATTGTACACAACATATCTAAAAGAAAACTACCCAAAAAGAACTCTGAAAGCAAACTACAACAATTGACAGTATTGAGAACTTGATTTTCATTGAAAGACTCGTTATTCTAGTGCCAGAAGTGTTGCAACTCTCTACACCACGAAAGGGGTTCGAGGTAAGAGTATGGACACAAGAATAAATTTCATCGGACAGATGTCTGATTACATTTCGCGCCAAATCGTTCTGAAGAATATTTATAACATTCGTTATGCAACCCCGCAAATAGCTATTGGCAAAACATCTCAGGATTTTTTAAGATCAATCAATCCCCCTCCCACACATCCACAAAATATATTCCCTGTTTATAAGTTTCCATTATTTAAAAAATATTTTGCCCTGCATCGCTCATTATTTTTTCTCGTGGCAGGGCATTTGCGTTTCTGTATGTAACCTTCAGAAGGTCACTGGGTTTGAGCAGAGAAACCTTCCGAAGGTTTCTCAGATAATTTTCCAGAGAAGAATTGAAATGAAACTATATGACAAAAAAAAGGAAAAAGTTTTAAACAAAAATTCATCCGCCGCAAAAAAGAAATTGAAATCTTCGGATGTACAGTTGAAAAATACAAATCTGAGAGCCCGTAAAAAACGGGAAGTAATTAAACAATCCGCAGATGAAGCTAGTGAATTCGCCGAGAGCATCATCAACACTGTACGTGAACCCTTGATCGCTCTGGATCAAGATTTAAGAGTAGTCAAAGTCAGCCGTTCCTTTTATGACTTCTTTAAGGTAAAACCTGAAGAGACCGTGGGACAGCTTATTTATGACCTGGGAAATAAACAGTGGGATATCCCCAAGCTGCGGGAACTGCTGGAAACCATCCTTCCTCAAAAGGCAAGTTTTGACAACTATGAGGTTGAACACGATTTTACTACCATCGGCAGACGCATAATGCTTTTGAATGCCCGGCAAATTCAAAGAGTGTTAGGCAAAGAACGGATCATCCTTCTGGCAATCGAGGACATTACCGAGCGTAAGGAGATAGAAGCCGGCCTGGAAAAGACCAGGAAAGAACTGATAGTTATAAAAAAATCCGCAGATGAAGCCAGTGAATTTGCCGAGAGCGTCATTAACACTGTGCGTGAACCCTTACTTTCTTTGGATCAAGATCTCAGAGTGGTCACCGTCAGTCGTTCCTTCTATGACTTCTTCAAGGTAAAACCTGAAGAGACCGTGGGGCAGCTTATTTATGACCTGGGAAATAAACAATGGGATATCCCCAAGCTGCGGGAACTGTTGGAAGACATCCTGCCCAAAAAGACGACCTTTGATGACTATGAGGTGGAACACGATTTTGCCACCATTGGCAGGCGCATAATGCTTTTAAATGCCCGGCAAATTCAAAGAGGGTTGGGAAAAGAGCGGATCATCCTTCTGGCCATTGAGGACATCACCGAGCGCAGGAAAATAGAAAATGGGCTGGAAAGGACGAGAAAAGAATTGGAAGTGGCAAACAAAGAGCTAGAATCATTTAGTTATTCAGTATCGCACGACCTGCGGGCACCATTGCGGCATATCAGTGGGTACGTAGAATTACTTACCAGGCATTTCCAATCAGAATTATCCGAAAAGGGTGTGCACTATTTGGATTCTATTGCAGATTCCGCGCATCAGATGGGAATACTCATTGACAACCTGCTGCAATTCTCCAGAACCGGGCGGGCGGAGATGCAGCGGTCGCAATTGGAGATGAATGGAATTGTTCAAGAAGTTGTAGAATCGGTGAGTAAAGATAATCCAGATCGTACAATCGAATGGGTTGTAAGAAAATTACCTTCTGTCTATGGCGATGATGCAACGCTTCGACTTGTGTGGATGAATCTTCTGAGCAATGCTGTTAAATTCACACGGACAAGAGAAAAAGCCTTGATTGAAATCGGAGCCAAGGTTGAAACGAAAGAAGTAATATTTTTTGTCAGAGACAACGGCGTTGGGTTTGATATGAAATATGCACAAAAGTTGTTTGGAGTATTCCAACGTTTGCATTCCACAGAAGAATTTGAAGGAACCGGAATCGGTCTGGCAAATGTACATCGGATTGTCATGCGTCATGGAGGACGCACGTGGGCTGAAGCTGAATTAAATAAAGGCGCAACATTCTATTTTACGATACCACATAATTGAGGAGAACATACCATGGAAGCACTACGGACAATACTTATTGCAGAAGACAACCCCAAAGATATCGAGTTGACTCTCGAGGCGTTGGCTGAACACAATCTTGCCAATCAAGTTACCGTCGTGAGAGATGGTGTAGAAGTAATGGAATATCTACAGTGCCAAGGGAAGTACAAACTACGGAAACCGGGGCTTCCCGCAGTACTGCTCTTGGATATCAAAATGCCACGCATGGATGGTATTGAAGTGTTACGAACAGTACGAGGCGATCCAGCTCTGAAGCTATTACCTATTGTTATTCTTACATCCTCTCGCGAGGAGCAGGATTTAATTAGAAGTTACGAGCTTGGAGTCAATGCCTATGTCGTGAAGCCGGTCGACTTCAAGGATTTTATTGAAGCAGTGAAACAGATTGGCGTGTTTTGGGCTGTCATTAATGAATTACCACCGGAGAATAAATAATCCAATGCAAACAAAAGTTGATGGGGGTACCATGTTAACAGTACTTTGTCTTGAGGACTCGCCGCAAGATGTCGAGATCATGCGCGAATTGCTAGTAGATGCAGGATATGATTTAAGCATGGACTGCACTGCAGTAGAAAAGGAATTTGCATCTTTGCTCCGCAGTCATACTTACGACATTATTCTCGCTGATTTCAAATTACCTAGCTTCGATGGGTTCACAGCGCTACGGCGGGCTATGGAAATTTGCCCCAATGTTCCTTTCATCTGTGTCTCCGGAACGATTGGTGAGGAAACCGCTGTCGAACTTTTAAAGCAGGGAGCTGTCGATTATGTTATAAAGGACAGACTGGCGAGACTTCCCGCCGCTATCAAACGAGCACTTGATGAAGCAAAGGAAAAAAAATCACGACGGCAGGCAGAAGAGGCACTGCGTGAGAGCGAACTTAAGCTACGTACTGTGGCTGATTTTACCAATGACTGGGAATATTGGGAAAAAGAAAATCAGGATATTGCATATATTTCCCCGTCGTGTGAAAGAATAACGGGCTATTCGCCCCAGGAATTTATGGCCGATCCGGCCTTATTAAAAAAAATCGTGCACCCCGAAGATGTTGATCATGTGAAACAATACTATGAAAGAGTGTTCACATCTGAACATAAAAATGATGTTGATGAGTTGGAGTTTCGAATTATTCATAAAAATGGTTCCGTGGTTCATATCTATCATGTATGCCGGCCTATTTTCGATGTGTCTGACCAATATCACGGAAGGCGGATCAGTAATCGCGACATTACCGAGCGCAAGCGGGCGGAGGAGGAGCTAAAAAAGTCAGAAGGTAAGTTTCGAGCTATTTTCGACAACACGAGCGACGGTATGTTTCTTGTTGATCTGAATGCTCGAAAGTTCTTCTTGTGTAATGCTATGTGTGTGAAAATGCTGGGCTATACCCAAGAGGAATTTTCGACTCTGGATATCGCCGATATACATCCCAGCGAGGACCTGCCTTTCATAAACGAGCAGATCGGGAAGTTTAGCAGAGGAGAAGAGGGTATTCGCAGTGACATTAGATTCAAGCGAAAAGATGGAAGTATTTTTGCCGCAGATCTTCGCCCTACCCTTCTAACAATTGCTGAGAAGAAATATTTACTTATTAACTTTAATGACGTCACTGAGCGTAAGCATGCAGAGGAAGAATTGCGGGAAACCCGCGACTATCTTGAGAACCTGCTTAGTTTTGCGAATGCACCCATTATGGTTTGGGACAATAATCATAGAATCACAAGGTTCAATCTGGCATTTGAGCGATTGGCGGGTTATACAATGTACGATGTTATAGGTAAACATCCGGAGATGCTTTTCTTCGCCGATAATCGAGAAACTGTTCTATCTCTTCTTGCACGAACATCGGCCGGCGAACATCTGGTGTCTGTCGAAGTTCCTATTCGCTGTAAAAGTGGGGATGTTTGTGTGGTCTTATGGAATACAGCAAATATTTATGCTGCAGATGAAAAAACAATAATTGCCACCATTGCTCATGGACAGGACATCACTAAGCGGAAGCGGGCGGAGGAAGCGCTACAGGAAAGTGAGTTACGTTTTCGTTCACTTTTCGAGAATGCCACAATCGGTATATATAGAACGACCCCCGACGGAAATATACTCTTGGCAAATCCGGCATTAGTAAAAATGCTCGGCTATACATCTTTTCATAAACTTACTGAAAGAAACCTTGAAAAAGACGGTTTCGAGTCATCCTCTCAACGCAAAGAATTTCTTGAAAAGATCGAAAGAGATGGAGAGGTACATGGTTATGATTCAAAATGGATTCGTCAGGATGGCACGGCCATCTTTGTGCTGGAAAGCGCTCGCGCGATCCGCGATTCTCAAGGCAAAACTTTGTACTACGATGGAACAGTGGAAGATATAACCGAACGCAGGCAAATGGAAGAGGGACTGCGCCAAATGCAAAAGTTGGAGGGATTAGGAACGCTTGCCGGAGGGATTGCGCATGATTTCAACAATATTCTAGGAATCATACTGGCATACATCACAAGCGCCAAGCGGTTTAAAGATGATGCCAAGAAGTTAGACCTCGCTGTT
>Ga0187886_1000267_pt1 | contig 68112 bp, 72 predicted proteins | sample June2016WEW_20_1_FD_133001 | JGI IMG/M metagenome (GOLD analysis project Ga0187886, IMG submission 133001) | Peatland microbial communities from SPRUCE experiment site at the Marcell Experimental Forest, Minnesota, USA - June2016WEW_20_150 | ecosystem: Environmental > Terrestrial > Soil >... | reverse complement strand
GCCCGTCTCCGGCCAGATAAACCCCCCGATCTTGCAACTCGGAGGATCCGGCCTTTGTGTGCTCGCGGCTACTCAGCCGTCATAGGGTCTAGCCTCGCATCCACCGATCACACCCAGTCGGCGCCCCTCCGTCCCCAGACGAGCTCCCTAGCCTCGCACTCACCGATCACACCCAGTCGACGGGTCTTCATTCTGTTAGGCGCTCGTGGGGCTCTTTCGTCGCTCTTTCAGTCGATCCGCACCGTTTTCCGGGTGCCTATGCGGCCGCCTCGATTCGCGCGCAGGCGAGGCGAGCGTTAGGCTGCAACTCTCTCTCGCGAGCTGGCGATAGGCGGCCATGAGCGGTCTCGACGGAAACCAGATCTACCAGGCGTTCTATTCGGGACTGCTGAGAGTTCGCGCTGCCCAGGAACGGCTGAATCACATCAACGTCTATCCGGTCGCCGACGGCGATACGGGGACGAACATCACGGCCACCCTCTCGCACGCGCTCGAGTCGGCGGAGGTCTCCGAATCGGCGGGCGAGACGCTGGTCTCGGTCGCCGACGGGGCGCTGATGGGTGCGCGCGGCAACTCGGGGATCATCTTCGCCCAGTTCTTCAACGGCCTCTCCGAGTCGCTCGCCCACGCGCGCGAGATCGAGATGGAAGCGTTCGTGCGCGGGGTCGAGAACGCGCGCAGCCGCGCCTACGAGGCGATCTCGAATCCTCAAGAGGGGACGATCCTCTCGGTCATCCACGCCTGGGCGGAGGCGCTCCGGCGCGAGGTCGCCTCGGCGCCCTCGATAACCGAGCTCTTCTCCAGAACGATGCCGCCCGTGCGGCATGCGCTCGAGCGCACCTCCGAGCAACTCGCCGTGCTCAAGGCCGCCGGCGTCGTCGATGCCGGCGCGAGCGGCTTCGTCGAGTTCATCGCCGGCGTCGAGCGCTTCATCAAGCGCGGGATGCCGGCCGGAGCGCGCCTCGGGGCCAGGAAAAAGAAGGCGCGCGAAGAGATCTCCGATGTTCACGGCGGTGAGCGGCCGGTCTTCCGCTACTGCACCGAGGCCATGGTCGTCGGGGAGACGATCGACCGCGAGGCGCTTAGAGGCGCGCTCGAGCCGCTCGGCGACAGCCTGATCGTGGCCGGGAACGACGAGCGAGCCCGCGTCCACATCCACACCGACGAGCCGGCGCAGGCGTTCGCCTCGATCGGCGCGCACGGCCAGGTGATCCAGCCCAAGGTCGACGATATGCGCCTGCAGTACGAAGTCGTGCACGAGCGCAAGTACCCGATCGCGCTCGTGACCGACTCGGTCTGCGACCTGCCCCAGGAGCTGATCGACCTCTACCAGATCCACGTCGTGCCGCTGCACATTCTGTTCGGGAAGAGCGAGTACCTGGACAAGCTCACGATCGACCCCGAGCTCTTCTTCTCGCTCGCCAAGCACGCGGAGATCTTCCCGACCTCCTCGCAGCCGGCGGTCGGGCTCTTCACGCGCCTCTACTCCTTCCTCTCCAGCCATTACGAGTCGGTGATCGCCGTTCACATCGCCGGCAAGCTGAGCGGCACCTACTCCACCAGCGCCCGCGCCGCCGAGTCGCTCGAGGACGGTAAGAAGATCACGGTCGTCGACTCGCGCCACATCGCCGGCTCGGAGGGTCTGATCGTGCTGCGCGTCGCCGAGGCGATCGCGGCCGGCAGGAGTCACGACGAGATCGTGGCCGAGATCGACGGCTGGTCGAAAAAGGCCGAGCTCCTGGTCGGCGTGCACACGCTGGAGTTCCTGATCCGGGGCGGCCGCGTAACTCCGCTCGAAGGCATGCTCGCCCGTGCGCTCAACCTCAAGCCGATCATCTCGGTGGACGAGGAGGGCAAGTCGATCCTCTACGGCAAGGCGCTGAGCATCCGCCAGAACATCGCCAAGATCGTGAAGATGACCGTCCGCATTCACGCCGAGACGCCGCTGCGCGCCTACGGGGTCCTGCACGGGCACGATCTCGCCGCCGCGAACGAGTTCGCCGCCAGGCTCGAGCGCGAACTCGGCTTCCCGCCGCTCTTCATCGAGGAGATCTCCCCGGCGGCTGCCCTGCACGCCGGCCAGGGTGCCCTCGCCGTCTCGTTGATGCGGGAGTAACGCACGATGCAAGCGATCGTGAACGTCAAGTACGGCTCGCCGGATCGCCTCGAGCTGCGAGAGATCGACAAGCCGGCGGTCGGCGATAACGGCGTGCTCGTGCGTGTCCGGGCGGCTTCCCTCAACCCCTACGACTGGCACTTCATGCGCGGCCTGCCGTACGTCATGCGCCTGATGGTGGGCCTGCGAAGACCGAAGCAGAGCGTTCGTGGCGTCGACGTGGCGGGGCGCGTCGAGGCGGTCGGCAAGAACGTGACCCGGTTTCGTCCGGGCGATGAGGTTTTCGGCGCGGGGCGGAGCGGCGCCCTTGCCGAGTACGTGCGCGGCGGAGAGAACGACTTCGCGCCGAAGCCGGCGGCGCTCTCGTTCGAGCAAGCCGCGGCCCTGCCGATGGCGGGATGCACCGCCCTCCAGGCTGTTCGCGACTCGGGGCAGCTTCAGCCAGGGCAGAGCGTTCTGGTCAACGGTGCCGCGGGAGGCGTGGGCACCTTCGCCGTGCAGATCGCGAAGGCGTTCGCCGGCGAGGTGACCGGCGTCTGCAGCACGGGGAAGGTAGACATGGTCCGCTCGATCGGCGCCGACAACGTCGTCGACTACACCGTGGAAGACTTCACCCGTAAGGGCCGGCGGTACGACCTGATCATCGACACCGTCGGGAATCGCTCGCTGACAGCCCTCAAACGCTCATTGACCCCCAAGGGGACTCTCGTGCTCCTTGGCGGAGGGGGCGGCCGCCTGCTTGGGCCGCTGCCTCTCCTGCTCAGAGCGCGCGTCCTGTCGCGGTTCGTGGGCCAGCGGTTACTCTCGTTCCTGGCGCAGCTCAACAACGAGGATCTGGTCGTTTTGAAGGAGCTGGTCGAAGCCGGGAAGATCGCGCCGGTCATCGATCGAACGTACCTGCTGAGCGAGGCGCCTGAGGCGATCCGCCATCTCGAAGCGGGACACGCTCGCGGCAAAATCGTCGTCACGGTGTAAACGGGAGTCAGCGCCCGCGCCGCACCTTTTCGCGACCGGCTTCTACCTCCGCCGCGGCAGCGGCACGAGGACGCTCGTACGGCGTCGGTACTCGCGGTAGTCGGGGTCGTCGCCGAAGCGCGCCTCGGCGCTCTTCTCGAGCATCGGGATCCCGCTCACGAACAGGAGCAAGAGGGTGATGAAAGCAGGCCCGGCCGCGGTCAGGAACGCGAGCCCGTGCAGAAACGGAATCGCGAAGACGAAGATCCCCCACCACACGAGCATCTCACCGAAGTAGTTAGGGTGGCGGGAGTAGCGCCAGAGGCCGTTCGTGGCGAAGCGCTCGCTCGTTTTCTTGGAAGCGGACTTCTGGGCATCGCTCAGCCACTCGACGGCGAGGCCTACAAGCCAGACCGCCCCGCCGACGATCGCCCAGGCGCCGAGAGCGGGTGCTTCCTCGCGGCTCAGCAGATAGCTCACCGGCAGCATCACGATCGCAACCGTGATCGCCTGCAGGAACCAGAAGCGGGCAAAGCGGAGCGGCCTTCCTCGGATGCCGTCGAAACGGTGATCGACCTTGACCCGGAGGATACGGCCGAAGAGATAGGCGCCGAGGCGAACGGCCCAGACGAGCACGAAGGCGGCGGCGATCAGCTGGGCGGCCGAGTAGGCGCCGTCGAGCAGCGGCAACCCGATCGCCAGGGCGGCGAAGGAAAGGCTGTAGGAGAGATCGGTGACGACGTCGGTCCTCCGCACCGCCGCCACGGCGAAGAAGACGGTGTTCACCGCCAGGCTGATCGCAAAGGAGACGAGGATGCTGGTCACTTTGTCGGCTCCCGGCGGACGCGACTACTCCTCGAGCAGCTGCGCGAGATCGCTTGAGACGATGTCGGCTCCGGCTTTGCGCAGGTCGTCACCGTGCCCCGTACGGTCGACGCCGATCACGAGCGCGAACCCTCCGCGCCTGCCGGCCTCGACTCCGGCCAGTGCGTCCTCGACGATCGCCGCCTGATCGGGCGTGGCCCCGAGCCTCCTTGCCGCCTCGAGAAAGACGGCCGGGTCGGGCTTTCCGGCGAGTCCGAGCTCCGCGGCGACGACGCCGTCGACCCTGGTCTCGAAGAGATCCTCGACGCCCGCGGCGCGCAGCACCGGCCGGCAGTTGCGACTGGCCGAGATGACGGCCGTGCGGATCCCGCGCCGGTGCAGGCCTTCGATGAACGCGATCGTGTCGGGGAAGACCGTGACCCCGTTCTCGTCCAGATGGCGCTGGAACTCCTCGTTCTTCCGGTTTCCGAGCCCGCAGATCGTCTCGCGCTCGGGCGGGTCGTCGGGCGAGCCGTACGGAATCGAGATGTCGCGCGATTCGAGGAAGCTCTTGACGCCGTCGTAGCGCGGCTTGCCGTCTACGTAACGGCGATAGTCGCCCGGCTCGAACGGGCGTAGGTCCTCCCCGGAAGCGCCGGGGCGCGAGCGGAGGAAATCGTCGAACATGCGCGTCCAGGCCGCGGCGTGAACCGAGGCGGTGTCGGTAATGACCCCGTCGAGGTCGAAAACGCAGGCCTGGATTTCCTTGGGGATCACGGTTCCTCCTTCGCCGGTCGCGTTCGATCTAGCGACGTAATCGGCGAGGTCGCCCATCCTAACTCGACCGCGATCGCTGGCTGCAGAGAGTCCGGCTAGGCGAGGTGGCTGAATACCGTGACGCCGAGGAAGGCCGCGAAGCCGAGCACCGTGGCGGTGCCGGCGAACGCCAGCGTCACGCGCCGCAGCCGCGGTGAACGGAACCGAGCGAGCATGAGTGCTCCCGCCAGGCCGAAGCCGAGGCTCGCCAGAGCCTCGACGGCGTGGAAGGCGAGACCGGCCGTGAGCGCCTTCGTGAAGTCGACGCCTCTGCTCTGGAGCGCGGCGGCGACGGCGGCGCTGGTCATGCCGATGTTCCCGGGCGTCAGCGGAACCAGGCCGGCGAGGTCGAGCGCCGGAACGATGATCAGGGCGGACGCGAGCGGTGACGGGATCCCTAGCGATATCAATATCGCCGCAACGGCCGCCAGGCGGGCGAGCATGCCTGCGAGCACCCAGCCGGCGAGCTGCGCCGACCCGCGCCGGGAATGCGCGAGCGTGCGGAAGGCGTCGAGCAGATGCTGCGCGTGATTGGCGAAGGGGAGCCTGCGTGTGACCAGAGAGAGCACGGCCACCAGCACCACGCCGCCCGCGAGGGCAACGATCGGCCAGATAGGGATGGTCTGGCTAGCCGAGGCGGCGACAACGATCGCCACCAGCATGACCAGCTTCATCGCGCCGATCGCCGCGAAGATGCCGCCAGAGGTCCAGAGCCGGTCGGGCCCGTCCAGCGAGCGCGAGAAGAGCGCGATCCGAGCCGCGTCGCCGAGGCGCGCAGGGGAGACCGAGTTCACCAACGAGCCGATCCCGAAGCGGGCCAGAGCCTGAGTGCGGCTGATCTCGGCGCCGCACTGCCGGAAGGCGCACCGCCATGCCCCTGCCGTAAAGACAAGCGTGCCTAGGAACGAGGCGCCTGCGATCCAGAGCCAGAGCGGTCGCGCATCACCGATCCTCGTCGCCGTCTCGTCGATCCTCGTACCGAGGGCGTTCGGAATCATTAGTACTACGACGAGTGCCAGGAGTCCGACAGCCACGCCCGCTAGCACCCGACGATAAGTACGAAAAGAGACAGGCATTCAATTCGCGCCCGAATAGGGTCTCTCTCGGTATCGGCAGGAGTGAGCCCTACGTGAGAGGCACTGGCGGCTACCGTTTCTGCGCCGGCGCTGGAGGGGTAGTTGCGATGGCATCTCGCCCGCCTGGCAGGAATGTGCTCAAAGCTTCACTCTTCTGCCCCCGAGACACTTTTAAAGACGACCCGCGGCTTGGTGCGCCGAGCCGCGGGCGTGCGTTTCGTCGCGCAGACCGTTGCTCGAGCTGCTGGAATGACGTCGCCATGGCCGTTCGCCGATGCTCGCTTGTAGCCTCGATTCTTCTGATTCCAGCGCTTCTCGGCGCCTGCGGATCCGGATCCCGCCAGCGCTCACTGCCGCCTCCCCTGCCGTCGGCCGGGACGATCGGAGTCACCTATGACGGCGCGCTCTGGCTGCTTGCCGTCGACGGCTCGAGCGAGCATCAGATTCAGTTCGGCTCCGACTGGGCCGGAGAGGCGGCCTTGTCTCCGAACGGGCGCCGGGTGGTCTTCGACACGACCAACGGCATCTGGACCGCGTCCTCGGCCGGCGGGCAGGCGAGGCTGGTGCGCGGGCTACCTCCCGCGCTGATGCGCCCGAGCTTCGACGCCGGCTGGGCGCCGGACAGCCGCTCGATCGTCTTTGCGGGCGAGGAGGGGATCTACCGGACCGATCCGAGCCGGAAAGGCCCGGCGCAGCTTCTGTTCCGCGACGCGAGCGCCACCGAGCCCAAGTGGTCGGGCGACGGGTCTCTGATCGCCTTCGTACGGGGTCGCTCGGCCCGTCCCGATCAGCGGGCGATCTGGGTGATGGGCGCGGACGGGAGTCACCCTCGCTTCCTCGTGCGCGGAGATGATCCCTCCTTCTCTCCCGATGGAACCACGGTGGCCTTCAGTGGCGCCGAAGGCGTCTACGCGCTCGGGCTCTCGGGAGGAGCGCCGCGGCTGCTCGTGCGCCACGGCTACCAGCCCGTCTGGTCGCCCCACGGCGTCTACCTCGCCTACAAGCGCCAGACGAGTAACTGCGGCGAGGCGGGCTGCCACGAGCGGGTCTGGATCGTTCCCAGATCGGGCGGGGCGGCCACGATGCTAAAGCCCGAGTTCTTCGAGAGCGGAGATCTGACCTGGACGAGCGCGGCTCCGCCGGAGAAGACGGTCTCGATCAGCCTGCCCGATTAGGAAAACGCCGGGGGTGCAAGCTCAGGCGGCCGAGGAGACGAGCGGCCGCCGGAACTCGAGCTGGCGGTTGGTCGCATACGCGTAGGGGTGACGGAAGACCTCCATCGCCTCGCCCGGCTCGACCTCCATCGCGAATTCCTCGCCTTCCGCTTCGTCGACGACGACGACCGCGAGCTGGTCCGACTCCGGGCTCCAAAGAAGTGAGACCTCAAAGCCGTCTACGGCACGGTAGTTGAGCTCTTTCAGCGTCATCTTGTCGCGGTAGTCGGTGTACGTCTTTCTATCCTGAGGGTCGCATCGGCGAAACCCGCTCGGGAATGCGGTTTCTGCTGATTCGCGTGCGGTCGATGCCGCGGAGATCCTCTCTCACTTCCTCGGCCGGCGGCTCCTCCCGGCCGGGCGCGGCCGGCCTACGGAGCCGCCTGACACCGCTGACCGCACTTCGCTCTCCGGAGCCGTGTGTCGACAGTGTCTCCTCCGGCGAAGCGCGGCCAGCGGCGCCCCGAGAAAGCGAGAGGGCAATTCGTTCCTGTCCGGACCCGATCTCGGCCAACGGCGCCTACTGCCAGAACGTCTACCTAGTCACAGGCGACGACACGGCGACGAACGAGTCGAACGGCACCGTCAACCTCGACGAGCTAGGGCGGCGCCTGGCGGAGACGGCGCCGTCTTCCACCTAGGCGCCCGCTCTGATCGGGGGCCGATTCGGTTGCGGCCGTTGCTTCGGGCGCTCAGCTCCGCGGTTGCGGAAGATCCATGTGCTCGAAGTGCGTCATGCGCCGGAACTCGTTGAAGCGCGACTCGATCTCGGGGGTGGTGAGGCGGGCGACGCGCTCGGTGCCGAACTCCTCGACGTTGAAGGAGGCCAGCGTCGAGCCGTAGACCATGGCGGCTCGAACCAGTTCCTCGGTCAGCTTGCTCCCGGCGTGGGCGGCGAGGAAGCCGGCGAATCCACCGGCAAAGCTGTCGCCGGCGCCGGTCGGATCGGTGACGCTCTCGAGCGGGTAGGCCGGCAGCGAGAAGAACCCCTCCTCGGTGAAGAGCGCTGCGCCGTACTCGCCCTGCTTGACCACGATCACGCTCGGGCCCCACTCGCGGATGCGCCTGGCCGCGCGGCTCAGGTTCGCCTCGTCGGTGAGCTGGCGCACCTCGGCGTCGTTGAGCAGCACGGCGTCGACCAGCTTGATCGCCTCGACGAGCGAGTCGCGCGTGTTCTCGATCCAGTAGTTCATCGAGTCGAGCGCGGCGAAGCTGGCCCCAGGGCACTGCTCGCGCACCTGCCGCTGCAGTTCGGGCTGGATGTTGGCCAGGAAGAGCGCCTCCGAGGAGCGCGAGAGATCGGAGAGCTTGGGCTGGAAGTCGGCGAAGACGTTCAGGCGCGTCTCCAGTGTCTTGGCGATGTTCAGGTCGAAGTCGTAGTGCCCGCGCCAGAAGAAGGTCTCGCCGCCCGGAACCACCTCGACGTCGCGAATGTCGATCCCGCGTCCTTCGAGCACCGCCCGCTCGGGCTCGCCGAAGTCGTCACCCACGACTCCTACCAGTCGCACCTGGGTGAAATAGCTGGCCGCGAGCGAAAAGTGCACGGCCGAGCCGCCGAGCACGCGCTCCCGCACTCCGAAGGGAGTGGCGATGCTGTCGAATGCGACCGAGCCGACGACGGTTAGGGCCATCGCCCCGAAGCTTAGAGCCTGTTCCGCCAGGCCTGCACATCCCTGCCGGGAAAGGCTCTATTCGGTGCGAGGCCTCGAATAGCTCGCGAACGAACGCTGCGAGGATCGGGCGCTCGCAAGTAACGTATATGGGCGTATGACGGCGAAAACCTGGCATCCATCCTCTTGGCGCGCCTATCCAACGGCTCAGCAACCGGACTGGCCTGCTTCCGACATCGCCGCCGAGGTCGTCGAAGAGCTGCGCTCCCAGCCGCCGCTCGTTTTTGCGGGGGAGGCCCGTCGTTTGCGGGAGTCGCTCGCGCAGGTTTCGGCCGGCAAGGCCTTCTGCCTCCAGGCCGGCGACTGTGCCGAGTCCTTCCACGAGCACTCGGCGATCTCGATCCGCGAGCGCCTCAAGGTGATCCTGCAGATGTCCGCCGTCATGACCTACGCCGCCAGTGTTCCGGTCGTGCGCATGGGCCGGATAGCCGGACAGTTCGTGAAGCCCCGCTCCTCGCCTACGGAGAAGGTCGGCGACCGCGAGATCCCTTCCTTCCGCGGGCACATGGTCAACAGCGAGGAGGAGACCGAAGAGGCTCGCATCCCCGATCCGGCGCGCATGCTCAGGGCTTACAACCAGGCCGCCTCGACGCTCAACCTGCTACGCGCCTTCACCAAGGGCGGCTTTGCCGATCTCTCGCAGGTGCACGCCTGGAACCAGGAGTTCGTGACCGCCTCACCGGAAGGCCGCCGCTACGAGCAGATCGCCAGCGAGATCGATCGCGCGCTCGCCTTCATGAGCGCCTGCGGGGTAGACATGCACAACGCTGCTTTGCACCAGGTCGATATCTGGACCTGCCACGAGGGACTGCTGCTCGACTACGAGGAGGCGCTCACTCGCTGCGACTCCCTCACCGGCGACTGGTACGACTGCTCGGCGCACATGCTCTGGATCGGCGAGCGTACGCGGCAGCCGGACGGCGCCCACGTCGAGTTCTTCTCCGGGGTGCATAACCCGATCGGCGTCAAGCTCGGCCCGAGCGCCACTCCCGAGCAGGTGCTCGAGCTGTGCGAGCGGCTTGATCCCGGCAGGATTCCGGGGCGCCTGACTCTGATCACGCGCCTGGGCGCCGACGAGGTCGAGCGAACGCTACGCCCGATCCTGGCCGCCGTACGCGACTCCGGATCTCCGGTCGTCTGGATTTGCGACCCCATGCACGCCAACACGATCACGACCGAGAGCGGCCGCAAGACGCGCCGCTTCAGCGACATCATGGCCGAGATCGAGGGCTTCTTCGCCGCCCATACCGCCGAGGGTACCTGGCCCGGCGGCGTGCATCTGGAGATCACCGGCGGTGACGTGACCGAGTGCCTCGGCGGCGGCGAGCAACTCTCCGAGGCGGGGCTGGAAGAGGCCTACCAAACGCTCTGCGACCCGCGCCTGAACGCGCGCCAGTCGCTCGATCTGGCCTTCCATCTCGCCGAGTTGATGCGGCGCTAGCGGGAAGACATTTCCTCGCGTGAGCCCAGCGCGATCGCAGTCTCGCGGCCGTGGTTTCGGCAACCGCGCTTCCGGCGATCAGGAACCACTACTCTTGGAGAGCACGCGCCGGCGTTCTGAACCCCATGACGAGTATCGAGATCCCTTATTCGATTGCCGCGGCGCTCCCGACGCTTTCGGTACTCGACATCACGAACGACGTCAAACGCGCACTCGCCGGGGGCGATTACGAGAGCGGAGTCGCGCTCGTCTCGCCGCGTGAGGAGCGTGCGCTGGTGCGCCTCAACGAACGAGAGTCGGGCATCTTCGAGGACTTCGAGACGCTGCTCGAGCGTCTCGTTCCCTGCGATCAGGCCGAGCGTGAGGCGCTGCTCACCTTTTTGCTTGGCCCTCGCGGCGAGCAGATCCCCTTCTTCTCGCGCCGCCTGCAGCTAGGGGAGTGGCAGCGGGTCTTGCTGGTGGCCTTCGACGGCAGCTGCGATCCCGGCTGGCAGCTGACCATGATCGGCGAGTGAGCCCGACCCTGCGCGCTCCTGTTCCGTTTCGTCCCGGCGCCATCTAAGCTCCCTTCGTGGCCGGCGCAGACGTCCCCGAAGGCACCATCCGCGTTCTCGATCACGGCTTTGTCCGCCTCGACGACGCGATGGCGAGCGACCTCTCGGTGGTCAACGCCGCCCGCGTCAGCTTCGCCCGTAGCAAGCAGGAGCTGGAGGCGGAGGACGAAGGCCTGATCGGCTTTCTGCTGCGAAACCGGCACGGAACTCCCTTCGAGCACAACGCCTTCCGCTTCCACGTGCGCTGCCCGATCTTCGTCATGCGTGAGTGGATCAGGCACCGCTGGTCGTCGTTCAACGAGTTCAGCATGCGCTATTCGCGCGCCAGCGACGAGTTCTATATCCCGGCTGCCGAAGACGTGCGCCAACAGGTCGGAAAGCCCGGCTCCTACTCCTTCGAGCCGGTCGAGCCCGAGCTGGCCGAAAGCACTCGCATGGAGATCGAGACCGTCTGCGAGGCCGCTTACGCGGCCTATCACCGCCTGGTCGAAGCGGGCGTGGCGCGCGAGTTGGCGCGGACGGTTCTACCGGTCGCTGCCTACACCGAGTTCTACTGGACGGTCAACGCCCGCTCGCTGATGAACTTCCTCTCGTTGCGAAACGCCGAGACCGCGCAACGCGAGATCCGCCGCTACGCCGAGGCGGTCGAGAGCCTGTTCGCCGAGCGAATGCCGATCACGCACGCCGCCTTTCTCGCGGCCGGCCGCACTCCGCCATAGAGCCTATTCCACTAGGCCTGCACGCCCGAGGCGGCCGATCCGCGGCGCCAGCAACCGCAGGGCCGCTCACCGCACTACCAGTGCGCCTTCACAACCCTTCGGCCACTGGCATCCACGGCTTGACCCCCTCGGACGCACATCCCTACCGAAATATGCTCTCAGCCCCGAGGCGAGCGAAGTAGGGTCTTTCCCAGCTGGCCTGCCTCTTTCGGGGCGGTCGTGATCAGCCAGCCGCTCGGCTCGGCCGGCAGGTTGGGGCAATTGAGGTGAACCTGAGTCGTGCCCGTGCCGACGCCAAAATGGCCGCAGAGCTCCGGTGACTCGCCGTTGCGAATCACAGAGAGGGTGTAGGCCGCACCAGCCGGAAGTATTCGCAGCCCGCGCACCGTGACGAGAAGCGGCGTGTTTCCGCTGCGGTCGATCGCGCCTCCCTGCACGCTGCCCACGGCGAGTGGAGCAGCGCCGGTTCCGCGCAGCGGTGAGTACCAATCCGTGTGAAAGGTGTCGTCGCGCATCCCGACGCCGTACCCGGTGAAGAAGAGCGCGATGCCAACGAGCACGAGCGCGAGCAGTACCAGCTCGCCTCGCCAGCCGCTGAGCCAGCGCGGAATCACGCCCGCCGCCTGCGAAGCTGCCGATCGCGATCGCTCGGACGAGGTCGAGGCGCGCTTCGTAACCGAGGTTGTTCGCGACCGAAGATCAGGCACAGCCGGAGTCATAGCACTCGCGCCCCTTCGTTCGCAGGATCGGGCGCGGCGCTATGCTGCGCGCTGGCCGGAAGCGGCTCCTTCTCCCTGGAAGGACTCGAGTCCGGTCGCTGGAGATGACTACCCTCGTGATCGAAGTTCGGGATACGTGAGCGTCGCGGTTCTGCTCGTCGTTGCCGGCTATCTCGCCGGCAGCATGCCGTTCGGCTACTGGATCGTTCGCCTGCTGCGCGGCGAGGACATCCGGCTGCACGGCTCAGGCAACATCGGCGGCACCAACGTCTGGCGCAGCTTCGGCGCGCGCTTCGCCGTTCCGGTCATTCTCCTCGACATTCTCAAGGGCCTCATCCCCGCTCTGATCGCTTCGTTGACCCGTGGCGCGCTCGTTGCCGTTCTGACCGGCGCGGCGGCGATGCTCGGACACTGGCGCCCGCTCTTCTTGCGCTTCCGTCGCGGCGGCAAGATGGTCGCCACCTGTGGTGGGGCCGTGATCGGGATCGCGCCGCTGGTGGCCGCCGTCGGAGTCGTCGTCTGGGCGGTCGTGTTTGTCACCGGTCGCTACGCCTCGCTCGCCTCGATCCTCGCTGCAGTCTCGCTGGCCCCCGCGGCAATCCTCCTCGGACAGCCGCTGCTCGTGATCATCTTCATGGGCGCGGCCGCCCTGGCCATCATCTGGCTGCATCGCGCCAACATCGGTCGTCTTGCACGCGGTCAGGAGCATCGCTTCCAGCTCTGGCGCAGGTTCCGGCGGATGTCTACGGGTCAGGTCTAGGAGAACGTCTCCAGCCCGGCTGTCCGCTTAGGGAACCGAGATCAGCTTGTCCAGCTTGCGGTCGTAGGTACGGGCGACGTCTATGCCGGGGCCCCCGTCGACGATGTCTGCCCACCTGTCCCCGGCGAAGAAGATGTCGTTGCCGGCGCCGCCGAGAAGCTTGTCCCTACCGGGGCCGCCTATCAGCGTGTCGTTGCCGGCGCCGCCGTTCAGTAGATCGTTCCCGCTTCCACCGTTCAATACGTTCGCGGCGGCCGAGCCGGTAAGCGTGTCTTTACCCGATCCACCGATCAGGTTCTCGACATCGCGCTTGACGTTGTCGGCTTCTCCGGCCGCACCGTCGTTTGCGACTCCGTCGATGGTCACCCTGAGTGCGCTCTTCCGGTTCGCGTACGAGACCGTATCGGCGCCGGGCCCGCCCTGGAAGACGTCCGATCCGTTCGCCGCGCCGCCCTCGACGAAGGTGTCGTTACCGGTGCCGCCGCTCTCGGTGTCGTTGCCGGCGCCGCCGTCCAGCGTGTCGTTTCCACCCAGGCCGACGATGATGTCGTCGCCCGCGTTGCCCCTGAGTATGTTCTTAGCCGCCGAGCCGACGAGCTTGTCGTCGCCGGCGCCACCGTTGATGCATTCGACGTCGCCGTGCACGTTGTCGAGCTCGTTTTCTTCGCCGTCGTTGGCCTTGCCGTCGATGGTCACCGTCACCGAGTTCGTGCGCTCCGAGTAGGAGACCGTGTCGGTCCCGGCCCCGCCAGAGAAGACATCGGCTCCATTTGCAGCCGCGCCCTCGGCGAAGACGTCGTTCCCTGCGCCGCCGTTCTCGCTGTCGTCTCCGTCGCCGCCGTCGAGGACGTCGTTGCCGTCGGCACCGTTCAGTCTGTCGTTCCCGCCGTTGCCGCGCAGGATGTTTCGCGCCTTGGAACCGGTGAGGATGTCGTCGCCGGAGCCGCCGAGCGCGTTCTCAACGTCGCTCGAGACGTTGTCGCCTTCGCCCGTCTCACCGCTGTCCGCCTTGCCGTCCAGCGCCACCTTGACGGGGTTGGTGCGCTCGGCGTAGGAGATCGTGTCCAGGCCGGGCCCGCCCACGAATACGTCGGCGCCGTTGGCGGCGGCGTCCTCCAGGAAGGTGTCGTCGCCGGTGTCGCCGTTCTCGATGTCGTCTCCGGGCCCGCCGCGAAGGTTGTCCATACCGCCGCCGCCGTTGAGAGTGTCGTTACCCGGACCACCGGAGAGCGTGTTCGCAAACACCGATCCGGTGACGGTGTCGTCCCCCGAGCCCCCGACGACGTCCTCGACGTCGCTGTGCACGTTGTCCGCTTCGCCCTGCTCGCCGTCGTTGGCGGTGTCATCGATCGTCACGGTCACCGCGCTCGTCCGGAGCGCGTAGCTGACGGTGTCCTCGCCGGCGCCACCGATGAACACGTCGGCGCCATTCGGGCTCGAGTCCTCGGTGAAGATGTCGTCGCCGGGCCCGCCTGAGAGCGTGTCGTTGCCGGGGCCGCCCGAGAGCGCGTCGTTGCCGGGCCCGCCGTCAAGTGCGTTCGCACCCGAGGAGCCGATCAGGGTGTCGTCGCCGGCTCCGCCCGTGACGTTCTCGATATCGCCGGAGGCGTTGTCTCCCTCATCTGCCTCTCCGTCGTTGGCCGTTCCATCAAGCGTCACGGAGACGGGATTGGTGCGCTCGGAGTAGGAGACGGTGTCGCTCCCCGCGCCGCCCAAAAAGACGTCGGCTCCGTTTGCGGCGGAGCCTTCGTTGAAGACGTCGTCACCGTCTCCGCCCGAGATGGTGTCGTTGCCCGCGCCGCCCGAGAGCGTGTCGTTCCCGGCGCCTCCGTTGATCGTCTCGTCGCCCGATCCGCCGTTGACGGTGTCGTTGCCGTCGCCCCCGATGAGCGTGCCCGGACCGGCGCCGCCGGTCACCGTGTCGTTCCCGGCGCCTCCGTCGAGCGTGATCGCCGCTGGCCATGCGCTCCCTGTGCCGAGGTCTCCGGCCGCCGAGATAGTGTCGTTGCCATCGGCGCCGAGAACGCTGAAGAGCGCCAGGTTCTGGCTCGGAGCGCTGAAGAAGAGGTCGGCGTCGCCGTCGCCGTTCAGGTTCACGCCGTTCGTGCCGACGCGAATGTTGTCGGCGCCCGCTCCACCCGAGACGATCACGCTGTCGAGCGAGGGATCGGGACCGAGGTCGGAGATGATCTCGATCTCGGAAATGCCCGCGCTCTCGCTGGTTGCGCCGGGCGCGAACTGGCCACCCGAGAGGTCGATCGTCAGCGAGCGGTGGCCGAAGCCGCCGGAGATCCAGATCGTGTCTGTGTTGCTCACCGTCGCCGCGCCGCAGTTGCCGCCGTTGACGCTGATCGCGTCTCCGCTTCGGACCAGAGTGGCACTGTCGGTGTCGGCAGTGAGCGAGACGGTGACTCCGTGGAAAACCGCGTCATAGGAGCACGAGACTAAAGCCTGCGCGCTTGCCGTCTGCCAGAGAAAGGCAGAGGTGGTGGCGGCGAGGAGGAAGAGAAGACGGAACCGGCGGGTGAGAAGGCGCACTGCGATCGCTCCTTGGTTGGCTCGCGCGGAGCCTACCGAAGCGTGTCGCGAGCAGTGGCGGTCAAGCGCCCGTCGCAGGAGCGGCCCGAGCGCCGCGCCGCGACCCGGGCTATCAGCTTGCGGCTTCGCCTTCGTCTTCGGCTTCGAGAACGGGCTCGAGGACCGGCTCGGCGGAAGGCGCCTCGGCCTCCGCCTCGGCGGCGCCCTGCGGCTCTTGCTCGCCGCCCTGCTGCTCGGCCGGCTCTTGCTCCGGCGGAAGCTCGCCGCCCTCGGGGACCACCAGCGTCTTCACCTCGACGCTCACGCCCTCGAAGATCTGGATCGGTACCAGGTGCGTGCCGATTCGCTTGAGCGGGTCGGGAAGCTCGATCTTGCGCCGGTCGATGCGGATCTTGCGCACGCGCCAGATCTCGTCGGCGATGTCGCTGGGGGTGACCGAGCCGAACAGCGCGCCGGTCGGGCCGGCCTTCATCTCGAAACGAAGAACTGTCTTGCGCAGCGTCTCGGCGATCGTCTCGGCCTGCTCGCCGCTACGTGCTTCCTGGAGCGTTCGCCGGGCGTCACGCTTGCGAAGCTCCTCGACCTTGGCCGTCGTGGCCACCTCGGCCAGCTTGCGCGGGATCAAGAAGTTCCGCGCATAACCGCGCGCCACCGAGACCACGTCGCCACGCAGCCCGAGGTTGTCGACGTCCTGAAGGAGGATGACGTTCATCGTCTCGCCTAGTCCGACACGTAGGGCAGAAGGGCCATCTCGCGCGCTCGCTTGATCGCGACCGCAAGCTGTCGCTGGTGACGGCGGCAAACGCCGGTGATCCGCCGCGCCCGAATCTTGCCGCGCTCGGACATGTAGCGGCGCAGTCCGCCCGTATTCTTCCAGTCGATCTCCTCGATGTGGTCCTTGCAGAAGTGGCACCCTCTGCGGCGGACGGGCATCGAGCTGGCGCTCATGCGCTTGCGCTTCTTGTCCTGCTGAGCCACGGTTTCGTCTCTCCTTCTAGAACGGAATGTCGTCGTCGGTGGGGCCGAAGTCGGCGTTGGCGGGCGCCGTGCCCTGGGGAACGAAGCTCGAGCTCTCGCCGCCCTCGCGGCTACCGAGGAACTGGACGTTGTCGGCGATGATCTCGACAGCCTGGCGCTTCGTGCCGTCCTGCGCTTCCCACTCGCGCCAGTCGAGCCTGCCGTCGATCGCCACCGGGCGGCCCTTGGCGAGGAACTGCGCGCAGCTCTCGCCCTGGTTGCCCCAGACGGTCACGTCGAAGTAGTTGGGCTTGTCTCCCCACTCGCCTGTCGCCTGGTCTTTCTGGCGGGTGTTGACCGCGATGCGTAGCTTGCAGACAGCGGTGCCACCGGCCGTGTGCCGGAGCTCGGGATCGCGGGTCAGGTTGCCGACGAGGACGACGCGGTTGATATTGGCCATGACTTCTCCTCTCTGAGCGAACTCACGTTCGCCTGAGGCTACTCGTCCTCCTGGACGGAATCGATCTCGGCCGCCTCTACGCTCACGGGCGCAGACGCAGGCATAGGCGCGGGCGGAACGGTGCTCGAGCCCTTGACGCGGCGTACGGCCAGATGACGGAGCACGGCGTCGTCGATCTTGAGCAGGCGCGAGACCTCGCTCAAAACCTCGGCCGAGGACGCGAAGGTGATGAGGTGGTAGACGCCCTCGTTCTTGTGCTTGATCTCATAGGCGAGCCTTCGTCGACCCCAGGGCGCGTGCGTCTCCCAGACGCCGCCGCCTTCGACGATCTGCGTGCGAATGCGGTCGATGACCTCCTGCTGGCGATCTTCCGCCAGTTCGGGGTCAAGCATGATCAGGACCTCATAATCGGTCACAGGCTCCCGTATCTCCTTCCTTCGGTCTCATTCGGCCTCACCCGGTGCCGGCGCGCGGGACTCGCGTCGGATGGTGGGGCAGGAAGCGGCGATGAGTGTAGCATCGCGGCATGCTCGGAGCCGTCGGTGCGCTGGTTCGCGGATTGGAGGCGATCTGGAGATTCCTGTTCCGCCGCCGCTCGCCAGTCTCCGGAGATCCTGCCGAGGAGCTACGCCGCAAGCTCGCCGAGACGCGCGAGCATGAGCATGAGCTCGAGCCGGCCGAGCAAGAGTCGGTGTCGCCGCCCGCCGAGAAAGCTCCCGAGCCCGTGCCCGAGCCGCCGCCCGCCGCCGCCGACGATCCGGAATCGGCCGCGGACGATCTCGAGAGCCTCAGGCGCAGCGTGCACGCACGCGCCCGGGCGCTGACCGAGGAGATGCGCGGCGCGAGCGAAGACGAGTAAGGGCCTATCCCGCCAGGCCTACACGCCCGAAGCGGCCGCGCATCTCCTGCAGGTGGAACCGGCCTCGAGCTCAGCCTTTGAAGGGGTTGTCCCAGCTCGACGGGGTGAAGACGGTGCCGGCCGCCGCGCCGACGGCGAGCACCGACGTGTTCGGCTCGAGCGCGAAGGCGGTGCGCTTCACGGCCGGGTCGCTGATGAACACGAGCGCGCCCGGCGCCGCCTCGATCTTCTCGTCGTCGAGCTCGAAGCGCGCCTTCCCGCCGAGCACGACGTAGAGCTCCTGATGACCGCTACCTTCCTCGGTGTGGTCCTCGATCACTCGCGCTCCCGTCTCACGCCCGATGAAGGCGTTGACGCCGAAGGCGCCGATACCGAGCTTGGCTCGAAGCGGCTTCCAGACGCCGTCTTCGGGCTTGTCGCCTCCGAACGACTCGACGGCATCGATATCGGTCACGATGTACTTGCTATCCACGATGGCTTCTCCTTCACTCGAATCGATCTCGGTCTCTTCTTTGTTCGCCGTCGCCGCCGAGCGGCTTCGCCGAGGAGGTCGCGCTGGTGTTCGCGTCGAACAGCGCGTGCGAGCTCGGGATGAATTTCCACTTCGGCCTCCTCGGAACGTGGCTAACTAGTGATACGATATGGGTGGTTATATAACTTGTCAAGTCGAAATGGTGGTTAGGTGATGAGCACCGCGCCGGGAGAGCTCGAACTCGTTAGAGCCTTTCTGAACACCACCGACATCGGATCGGGGTCGGACGAGCTCGCCTCGCCCGCCGGGCTAGTTGCCTGGCTATCCGAGCGGTCGCTGCTCGAGAGCGTGGCAAACGCCGGCGATCAGGATCTCGAACGCTCGAGAAAGCTACGCGAGGCGCTGCGCGCGCTCTGCTACGCGAACTCCTCGGGCGAGCTCGATCCCGAGGCTCCGCCGGTGCTCGACGCGGCGGCCGAGCGTGCCGGCCTTCGCCTCCGCTTCGGAGCGGACGGGGAGGCGAAGATGGCGCCGAGCGCCGAGGGTGTGGACGGAGCGCACGGGCGGCTGCTGGCGATCGTCGCCGAGTCCATGCGCGCAGGCACCTGGGAGCGCCTCAAGGCCTGCCGCAGCGACGACTGCCGCTGGGCCTTCTACGACGCATCCAAGAACCACTCACGCGCCTGGTGCTCGATGGCCGTCTGCGGCAACCGGGCCAAGGCCCGCTCCTTCCGCGAACGGCACGCGGGCGCCTGACCGAGCTCAAAGGCCGCTCGGTTGACCGATCAGAAGCACGTAGCCGTCGGGGTCGGAGAGCCGGAACTCTCCAGCGGGCATGTAGGGCGGATTGTGCAGCCCGCCCGGATTGAGCCCGGCGGTCTCGAGCTCGGCGTACAGCGCATTCACGTCGGGCGTGTAGAGGTAGAGGAAAATCCCCTGCGCCTCGGCGTCCACGACCTCGACTGCGCTCTCGAGCATCAACTCCGCGGCTCCGGCTCGAAGCAGCGTCCAGGTACTGTGACGATCGGCTTGGAAGGAGCGCACGACCTCGAAGCCGAGCTTCTCGTAGAAGGCGGCCGAGCGCGCCGCGTCTTCTACCTGGATTACCGGCGTGACTATCGTGGCGATCTGAGGCTTGGCTCGCTTTCTTGGCGCCACAAACCAACGGTATTCCAGCGTGCGGCCGGTGTGAACCGGGCGCGGTGTGGAAATATCGCTTAGGCAGGACGGGAAACTCGCGGGCCGGAAACCCGCTGGCAAGCAGAACCGAGGAGAGCTTCGAGAAAATGCATCCCAACTTCACGATCGGTCGTATCGCCGGTATTCGCATCTCCTTCAACTGGAGCTGGCTGATCGTCTTCGCCCTGATCGTTTGGTCGCTGGAGGCCAACATCTTCCCGGCTCAGGACCCGGGTCTCTCGACGACCACCTACGTGATCATGGCCGTGGTCGCGGCGATCGTCTTCTTCGGCTCGATCCTTCTGCACGAGCTCGGACACTCGATCGTCGCCCGCCGCAACGGGATGGAGATCGAGGGGATCACGCTCTGGCTCTTCGGCGGCGTCGCCCAGTTCAAGGAGATGTTCCGAAGCCCGGGCTCGGAGTTTCGCATCGGCATTGCCGGGCCGGCCGTCTCCTTCGTTCTCGGAGCTATCTTCGTCGGGCTCGCGTTTCTTCCGATCGGCTCGACGCCGGTGACCGGCACGCTCTTCTGGCTCGGTTACATCAACCTGTTCCTGCTCGTCTTCAACCTGCTGCCGGCGCTGCCCCTCGACGGCGGTCGCGTGCTCCGGGCAGCGCTCTGGAAGGCCAAGGGCGACTTCGCCTGGGCGACGCGAATCGCGGCGGGCTTCGGGCGCGGATTCGGCTATCTGATGATCGGCGGCGGTTGTTTTCTGTTCTTATCCTACGGATCCGTGAGCGGCGTCTGGCTGGCCTTGATCGGCTGGTTCCTGCTCGGGGCGGCCGGTGGCGAGACTCGTTTCCTACAGGCGCGCGAGGCGCTCGAGGGTTTGCACGTCCGCGACTTGATGACGCGCGAGCCCGTGATCGCTCCGGCGGACGAGACACTGGGCGAGTTCGCCGATTCACTCGGCGCAACGACGCGTCACGAAACCTACCCCGTCGTCTCAGGCAGTGAAGTCCTCGGCCTGCTTCCCTTCGCCGCCATCGCCGCCCACCCCCGCTCCGACTGGAACGCTCACCTCGTCCGCAACAGCATGCTCGAGCGCGATCAAGTTCCGGTTCTCGATGCCGATGACACCGCCGCCAACGCCCTCGATGCGCTGGCCGGCGGCACGCTCCGGCGCGGCCTCGTCGTACACGACTCGCAGCTGGTCGGCTTCCTCTCGATCGCCGACATCGCCCGTGTGCTGAGCCAGCGCAGCGCTTTTCGGCGCTGAGAGCTCGTCTCGAATGAAGACCCGTTGACCGGGCTGAGCACGGTCAGGCGACGGAGTGTTTCGTATCGAAGCTAGCTCTGAGAGTGCGGCGGTGGCGCCAGAGGCCGTAATGAAATAACGTGGTCTCCAATCGCCGGCAAATGCCCAAAGAGACGGTGAGCCCAGGGAGGTTATCGTGATCAGACACACGTTCGTTCTCGTAAGGGATCGGCGCCGCTTGTGGATCGCCTGGATCCTCGCTCTTGCCGCGCTCGCTTTGATTCCTGTGGCCTCGGCAGGTGCGAGCGGTCACTACAAGGGCAAGACGAAGCAGAAGGAACCCGTCGCGTTTCGCGCGACCAGCTCGTCCGTGGTCGGTTTTACGGCAACGGCCAGCGTTTTCTGTATGTCCGCAAACAAGAGCGAGATTGAGATCCGCTCAATCGCCGCGTCGCCGCACACAGGCCGGATCACAGCGGGCGGGAAGTTCACGCTGAAATATGTCAAGGGCGGTGACCACGTGACGGTGAGCGGTAAGGTAGGTAGCAGCTCGGCCAGCGGGCGACTCGAGATCCGCTACTCGAAGTGGTGGCAGGCTTTCAACCCGGCCACCGGATACTACGTGGGGGAAGCGGCCGCCTGCCAGGTAACGACGACGTGGACCGCGCGGCGAACCTAAGACCTCTTACGAGACGAGGTACTCCATCGCCTGGCCATCTTCGCCGTCGCGCGCTCGCTAACGTCCCCGTGTGAGCGCGGCTCCGAAGCGCCGCTCGCCCTCGCCTTCTCTACCGGTAGGCGGTGTAGAGGCGCTCGATCTCCGCCAGGCTGCCGCCACGAGCGCGGAGGACGTCCTCGCGCGCCTGGGCTCGAGTCCGGAGGGGCTGAGTGGCGAAGAGGCTGCGCGAAGGCTAGCTCTCGACGCCGACGACACCGCGGCCGACGCCCTCGATGCGCTGGCTGGCGGCACGCTCCGGCGTGGCCTGGTCGTACACGACTCGCAGCTGGTCGGCTTCCTCTCGATCTCCGATCTGGCGCGCGTGCTCAACCAGCGCAGCGCTTTTCGGCGCTGATTCGCCCTCCGCTGCGGCGATATAAGAAGATGCGCCCGCTGCGTGATAGATGTCAAGTGCTCGCTGCGAATGGCGGTTCTGGGAGGTTGCCGTGAATAGGCTCAGGCTTGTTCTCGCCGGCGCGCCGCGCTTCTCGAGAGTTGTCGCTGTCCTATTTCTTGCCGCGCTCGTTCTCGTGGGCGCTGTCTCGGCGGGTGCGGGAGGGCGCTACAAAGGCAAGACGAAGCAGGGGCTGCCGGTCTCTTTCCGCGTCAGCGGATCGTTTGTGACCGGCTTCAAGTTGACGGGCAACGCGATCTGCATCTCTTCGCATAAGAGCGTAATGGAGATCTACCCCTTGGTGGTGAAGAAAGAGGGCAAGCTCAAAGCCGGAGGAAAATTCGTAATCAGTTATGAGTTACACGTCAACGGCACGACGCACGTCGAAGTCAGCGGACGGGTGTCCGGTAGCTCGGCCAGCGGCCGTGTCATCCTCCACTACGACAAGCTTTGGTCGGCGCCTGCGCTGGAAGCCGCCACCTGCTGGGTCAAGACGACCTGGAGCGCGAAGCGGATCGACTGAACAGCCATAGACAACGCGCGTGGTACTCGCAGGACGCCGGCGGCGCCGACGGACGCGGAGTTCGCTAAGCCCGTATCGAGATAGGCCCTATGCCCTAGCCGCGCTCTCGCCTCCTCGTAGCTCCTGGTGCTGGAGCACGATGCGAACGGCCTCGGCCGAGTCGTTCGTGAGCGAGAGCAGATCGAGATCGCCGATCGAGATCATCCCCTCGCCGAGCATCTTGTTGCGGACCCAGTCCAGCATCTCCTCCCAGTAGTCGCTGCCCATCAGTACGACCGGGAAGTGGAAGACCTCGCCGACCTGGATCAGGGTCAGCGACTCGAACAACTCGTCCATCGTGCCGAAGCCGCCGGGGAAGATGACGAAGCCCTCGGCCGCCTTCACGAACATCGTCTTGCGCGCATAGAAGTGGTCGAAGGTCAGAAGAAGGTCGATGTAGGGGTTCGCAACTTGCTCGTGCGGCAGGCGGATGTTGAAGCCGACCGACAGCCCCCCCGCCTCCTGTGCGCCGCGGTTGGCGGCCGCCATGATCCCCGGCCCGCCGCCGGTCACGACCGCCCAGCCGGCACGCGCGAACTCGTGCCCGACCTCGCGCGCCAGGTCGTAGAAGGGCTGGCCCTCGGCTGCCCGAGCCGAGCCGAAAATCGAGACCGCCGGCCTGTCGATCCTGTCGACTGCCTCGAAGCCGCGCCGGAACTCGGCGGCGATCATTTGCACGTGATCTTCGTGCTCGCCGCCGCTGCTGGAAAGGATCTCGCGATCCTCGAGTCGTCTCCTGGGAACCGGCATCAGAAGTGGCGGACGACGTGGGTCTGGGCCATGGCGATGGTTAGCAGTATGGCGAGCCCGAAGTAGCCGACGGCGACCGCGAAACGCTGCGAAGCGCTGACCTTGTAGTACTCGCGGTCGCGAAGCTGGTGGCGCGCACTCCAACGGTGGTAGAGGTCGAGCGCGGCTATCACCAGAATGATCAGGAGGATCGGGTTCGGCGTCACGATGACCAGCGCCACCAGCGCCGCGAGGCCGACGATCCAGATCGCCGGATGCAGGGCGGCGGCGACCCGCCCGCCGTCCAGCGGCACCACCGGTAGCAGGTTGAAGAGGTTGAGGAAGAAGCCGAAATAGGCGATCGCGAGTAGCAGGTTCGAGTGATAGACGCTGGCGAGCACCCAGCAGAAGGCTGCTCCGAGCGAGCCGACGAGCGGGCCCGCGAGCGCCAGGCGAGCCTCTTTCCAGGCGTTCGGCGGCATTTCGCGCAGGAAGATGGCGGCGCCCAGGAAGGGGATGAACACCGGTGTGCTCACGGGTAGACCCTGCCGCCGGGCCTCGAGCACGTGACCGGACTCGTGCACGAACAGAAGGAGAACAAAGCCGACAGCGAAGCGCCAGCCCCAGAGCATCGTGTAGGCGCCGATCGAGGCGACCATGGTGGCGGCGGTGGTGAACAGCTTGAGCTTGAAGATGATCAGGACGACGGCCTTGAACTTGACGAGCAGCGCGCCGAGGGCGACGAACGGCGCCGCCAGCTTCTTGAAGAGGTTGCGGAGAAATCCCTCGGGCTGGATGGGCTGGTAATCGCGCACCGGCTCGCTCCCCGCCTCGTACTCGATCGGCGAGTACTCGAGCGGCTCGAAACGAGGGGGCTGCTCCTCCTCGGGGCCTTGCCACTTACGGTACGGATCGTTTGATGTCATCCCGGTCTACTTGGGCGCAACGCCACAAGTCCCTCCCGCGAGGGACGCGACCATCACGTTATCGGCTGCGACCGAAGCGCGGCTGAGGACGGGCTCGGGCGAGCGCAGCTTCATTGCCGCCCGCTCCGCTGTCGACATACACGTACGATTCCGGCCATGGCGCCGGCAGACGAATCGCGCAAGACGGAGGCGGGGATCGAGATCAAGCCCGTCTACACGATCGAGGACATAGCTGCGCTTGAGCCCGAGTCGCCGGGCGCCTATCCCTTCACGCGGGGTCCCTACGCAACCATGTACCGCGGCCGTCCCTGGACGATTCGCCAGTACGCCGGCTTCGGCTCGGCCGAGGAGACGAACGCACGCTTCCGTTACCTGCTCGAGAAGGGCCAGACCGGGCTCTCGGTCGCCTTCGACCTGCCCACCCAGCTCGGCTACGACTCCGACCATCCGCTCGCCGAGGGCGAGGTCGGGCGCACCGGCGTCGCGATCGACTCGCTCGGCGACCTGGAGCTGCTCTTCGCGGAGATCCCGCTCGACCAGGTCTCGACCTCGATGACCATCAACGCGCCGGCGGCGCTCCTCCTCCTCCTCTACGAGCTGGTGGCCGAGAAAGAGGGCGTGGCGCCCGAGAAGCTGCGCGGCACCGTTCAGAACGACATCCTCAAGGAGTACGTCGCGCGCGGGAACTACATCTTCCCGCCCCGGCCTTCGATGCGGATCACGACCGATCTGTTCGCCTACTGCGAAGGACGGTTGCCCGGCTTCAACACGATCTCGATCTCGGGCTACCACATCCGCGAGGCCGGCTCCAACGCCGTCCAGGAGCTCGCCTTCACGCTCGCAAACGGGATCGCCTACTGCCAGGCCGCGGTCGACGCCGGGCTCTCGCCCGATCGCTTCGGCGAGCGCCTCTCCTTCTTCTTCAACGCCCACAACAACTTCTTCCAGGAGGTGGCCAAGTTCCGGGCGGCGAGGCGTCTCTGGGCGAAGATCATGCGCGAGCGCTTCGGCGCCGCCAATCCGAAGGCGCAGATGCTCCGCTTCCACGCCCAAACCGGCGGCTCGACCCTGACCGCCCAGCAGCCCGAGAACAACGTGGTGCGCGTGGCTCTGCAGGCGTTCTCGGCCGTCTGCGGCGGCGCCCAGTCGCTGCACACCAACTCCTTCGACGAGGCGCTGGCTCTCCCGACCGAGCACGCAGTGCGGATCGCGCTCAGAACGCAGCAGATTCTCGCGAGCGAGGCGGGCGCCACCGACAGCGCAGATCCGTTCGGCGGCTCCTACTTCATCGAGTCGCTCACTTCCGAGCTGGAGAGCCGCGCGCTGGAGCTGATCGAGCGCATCGACACGCTCGGCGGCGCGGTGGCGGCGATCGAGCAGGGCTTCGTCCAGGCCGAGATCGAGGAGGCGTCCTACCTCCACCAACGCGAGGTCGAAGCGGGCGAGCGCGTGATCGTCGGTGTCAACCGCTTCCAGGAAGAGGCCGACGTCGAGAGGGTCGAGCTGCACCGGATCGATCCACAGATCGAGCTGCGCCAGCGCGAGCGCACGGCTCAGGTGCGACGCGAACGCGACGGCGCCGCCGTGGAGAAGGCGCTCGAGGCGGTGCGAGGCACAGCGCGCGGAAGTGAGAACCTACTCCCGGCGATGCGCGAGGCGCTCGCTCTACGTGCCACGATCGGCGAGGTTTGCACCGTGCTGCGCGAGGAGTTCGGCACCTTCGATCCCAGATGAACTCGAGCAAGCTCAGCGATGGGCGCTTCGCCCTGGAAGGGAGATAGAGAGATGGGTTTTCGACTGGGCCGCGGCGTCAACATCTCGCACTGGCTTTCACAGTCGGAGCGGCGAGGAGCCGAGCGGCGAGGCTACTTCGACGAGGCTGACGTCGAGCGTATCGCCGCCTTCGGTTTCGATCACGTGCGCCTGCCGGTGGACGAGGTGCAGCTCTGGGACGAGCAAGGACGGCGAGACTCGGAGGGCTTCGAGCTTCTCGAGCGCGGGCTCGGTTGGTTCGAGCGCGCGGGGCTTCGCGTCGTGGTCGATCTGCATATCGTCCGCTCGCATTACTTCAACGCTTCCGTCCGCCCGCTCTTCGGCGACCCGGCCGAGCAGAAGCGCTTCTGCGAGCTCTGGGCCGGCCTCTCCGAGGCGCTGGGTCATTGGAGCGTCGAGCAGGTCGCGTACGAGCTGTTGAACGAGCCGGTGGCCGAGAACGACGAGGAGTGGAACTCGCTGGCGGCGCGTGCTCTTGCCGAGGTTAGGGCACGCGAGCCGGAGCGCATGGTCGCCGTAGGCTCGAACCGCTTTTCAGAGCCGCTCGCTTTCTCGGGGCTGCGCGTACCCGAGGACGAACGCCTGATTCTGACCTTCCATTTCTACGATCCGATCCTGTTCACCCATTACCGCGCCTACTGGAACGCCGTGCAGGCCTACGAGGGCCCGATCGACTACCCGGGCGAGCTTGTGTCGCAGGAGGTGTTCGACTCCTTCCCGGCCGAGGCGAGAAACGCCGCCCGGAACCTCCGCGCCTTCCGGGCGGAGGACGTGGAGCGGTTGCTCGACCCGGCGCTCGCGCTGGCGCGAAAGACGGGGCTGCCGCTTTGGTGCGGCGAGTTTGGCGCACTCGATACGACCCCTCCACCGGCGCGCGAGCGCTGGTACCGGGACGTGCTCGCCGCCCTCGACCGGCACCAGATCCCCTGGACGGTCTGGGACAACAAGGGCGATTTCGGCGTTTTCGACGCCGAGGGCCGGCCGACGCTCGTCCATCGCTTCCTGAGCGAGGCAATCTCCTCCTCCTGACTCACCGGGTAGTCGGCATTCGAGCGGCAACGCGGTCGAGCGCGGAGGATGCCCATCCCACCACCCGCTGCGATCGTAACGCGGTAATTCGCACCTGTCTGTCACGCGACAGCGCCGAAACCGTCAGTCTTCATCCCCAAGATGCGCATCCTGCTCGTCTCGCAGATGTATCCGGGGCCGGGCGATCCCGATCTCGGAGTCTTCGTCGCTCAGCTCGAGCGCGAGCTCGCGGCGCGCGGGCACGAGCTCGAGCGGGCGGTTCTCGACCGTCGCTCCGGCGGCAAGCTGCGCTTCCTGTCCCTCGCGCGTGAGGCACGGAAGAAGGCGCGCAGCTTCCGGCCCGAGGTCGTCTACGCGCACTTCCTCGTTCCCTCCGGGTTGATCGGGGCGCTCGCCTCGAAGGCGCCGCTCGTGGTCACGGCGCATGGTCAGGACGTGCGCAACATCGGCGCCGTTCCGGGCCTGCGCACCCTCACCGCGCACACGCTGAAGCGGGCGAGCGAGATCATCGCCGTTTCGGGCTTCCTCGCCCGCGAGTTGGAGACGAAGCTGCCGCAGGCGCGCGGGAAAACCACCGTGATCGACTGCGGCGTCGACCTCGAGCGCTTCCAGCCGCGCGACCGGGCCGAAGCCCGGAGCGAGCTCGGTTGGACGGGAGAAGAGCCGCTCTTCCTCTGCGTCGGCTCGCTGACGGAGCGTAAGAACGTAGTCCGGCTGGCGCGTGCCTTCGAGCGTCTCGGGGATGGCTCGCTCGTCTTCCTCGGCGACGGGCTGCTGCGCAGCGAGCTGGAAAGCGTCGCGGGCGTGAGCGTACTCGGCCGTATCCCGCACGAACGGGTGCCGCTCTGGCTCGCCGCCTGCGACGTCCTCTGCCAGCCCAGCTTGATCGAGCCCTTCGGGCAGGCGCTGCTCGAAGCGATGGCGTGCGGGCGCACGGTGGTGGCGACGCGCATCGGCGGCCCGCCCGAGTTCGTCCCGCCCGGAGCCGGCGCGCTCGTCGATCCGGTGGACGAGGATGCGCTCGTGCGCGCGCTGGAGAGCGCCGCCGCCCTTCCCTGCCCGAACGAAGCCGGGCGCGCGGCCGCAGCCGAGCACAGCGTCCAGCTACAGGCGGAGCGGATCGAGCAGGTGCTGGAACGCGCGGTCGCCGGTACGACTATGAGCGTCTCCACCTAGCGCGGCGCTGCTATCCTCGGCACGCTAATGGTCGGACTGCTCGCAGGCTTCCACATCCTCGTCTCGATCGGACTGGTCGTTCTCATTCTCATGCACTCCGGTCGCGAGGGCGGTCTCGGCGGGCTCGGTTTCACCCCGACCTCCCACGGAGGCACCCACATCGTCGAGCGTAACCTGACCCGGCTGACGATCGTCGTCGCCCTCGTCTGGTTCCTCGATACCGTCGCGCTCTTCCGGCTTCTCAAGTAGCCGGACGGCTCGGCGAAAGCCGGTACAATCCGGGCCCACGCGCTGGTGGCGGAATTGGTAGACGCGCAAGGTTGAGGGCCTTGTGGCCCGAATGGGCCGTGGAGGTTCAAGTCCTCTCCAGCGCATTCTCGACGCACTGATCGCGGATCGACCCGAAGCGGGTCGATCCGCTGACGACGCTGGACTGCAGGATGCTTCGGCTGCGAAGCTTGTCCGTACCGATGTACTGTCCTGCGCTTCGCAGCCTTCGCCTCCTTTGCCAGCGTCGCCTCAGTGCGCCGAGAAGGCTCTGAGGTTTGATACAGCGCTTCTCCGCATCGCGCAGGTCCGAACGTCCTGCGCGCCGCAGCCACCACCTCCTTTGCCAGAATCGCCTCAGCGCACCGAGAAGGCATCTCTGTTTCTGAACGAGCGAGTGGCGCAACGACTGTTGGATGGGCGGACGCGCCGCGAGGCGCCGATAATGGCCAGCGAAGATGAGACCCGAGTACCAGCTCGAGGAGCGAACCCCTACCGTCGCCGAGTTTTCCGAGCTCAGGAAGTCGGTCGGCTGGGAATTCGGCGACCCCGACGGTTACGAGAAAGGCCTCGCTGGCTCGCTCTACGCGGTTTGCGCGCTCCTCGACGGTGAGGTGGTCGGTACCGCCAGAGTGGTCGGCGACGGCAGCATCTGCTTCTACGTCCAGGACGTTATCGTCCGGCCCGAGCACCAGCGCTTGGGCATCGGCCGGGCGCTGATGGAACGGGTGATGGACTACATCGCGGTAAACGCCAGCGACGGCGCGGTCGTGGGGATGATGGTGGCCAAGGACCGGGAAGCGTTCTACGAGCGCTTCGGTTTCTGGGCGCGCCCGAACGACGAGTTCGGTCCGGGCATGATGCAGTTCTGGGGCGAGCCCGAGTAACGGCCTCGCCCGCTCGCCGCCGTGCCGAGGGCTACCCTCAGCGCCAGGCGATCTTGTCGCGCGCGAGCACTCTCGGGTCGTTCATCAGCTCGTTGGTATGCGCCAGGTGTGTCAACGCGCAGAGCGGTGCGACCATCGCCCCGGATCGTTGACTTCGTCCGGAAGGAGCGCTAGCTTTCATGGCGAACAGATGTTCGGATTCGTCAGCCGGCCAAGGAGGATCGCTTGCTAACGCCGCGGCAAAGAGAGATTTGGAACTACCTCGTCGCCTATGTCGACCAGCACGGCTATCCGCCGACTGTGCGTGAGATCGGGCAGGCGGTCGGGCTCGCTTCGCCCTCCACGGTGCACGCCCATCTCGCCAATCTCGAGCGCGCGGGCTTGCTCAAACGCGATCCGACCAAGCCGCGCGCACTGGAGCTCGTCGCGCGCGAACGCGAGCAGGAGCACAGGCTGCCGCTTCTCGGTCAGGTCGCAGCCGGGTCGCCGCTGCTGGCCGAGGAGAACGTAGAGGACTACCTGGCGGTGCCCGAGCCGCTCTCGCGCGGGGGCGAGGAGTTCCTGCTGCGGGTCAAGGGCGACTCGATGATCAAAGCCGGCATCCTCGACGGCGACGTCCTGGTCGTGCGCAAGCAGGAGAGCGCCGACAACGGCGAGATCGTCGTCGCCCTGGCCGGGGAGGACGAATCGGCCGGCGAGGCTACGGTCAAGCGCTTCTTCCGGGAGGGCGGGCGCGTGCGCCTGCAGCCCGAGAACGATGCACTGGAGCCGATCTACGCCGACTACGTACAGATCCTCGGGAAGGTTACCGGGGTCTTCCGAATGCTTTCCTGAGGGAGTGGGGATAACAGTCAAATGACCGTCACATTCCTTCATCAGACGCTCGAGCAGGAGGTGTGTGCGCTAGCGCGCGGCGCCAGCCTGGAGTGCCTGGTCTGCGGCGAGTTCGTGCTCCACGAGGGTGCAGACGTCATCTGCCCCGAGTGCGGCTCGTTCTGGCCGGGACTCCTGGGACGCGCGGGCACGGCGCTAAACTGCGAGTCGCAGGCCGGGTGACCGCGAGCCGCTTCGGCGGTTCGAGGAAAGTCCGGACACCGTAGGGCAGGATGCTGGGGAAACCCCAGGCGGCGAAAGCCGACGGAAAGTGGCACAGAAAGGACACCGCCTCCGGGCAACCGGCGGTAAGGGTGAAAAGGTGGGGTAAGAGCCCACCAGCGCCGCGGTGACGCGGCGGCTCGCCAAACCCCATCCGGTGCAAGGCGAAGCAGGTCCCGCTCAGGTGGCCCGCCCAGGGACCGGGTGCGCCGCTCGAGCCGCCGGGCAACCGGCGGCCTAGATGGATGGTCACCCTCGACAGGATCCGGCTTACAGGCTTGCTAAGGGAAAAGCCCTGGTAAAACAGGGCTTTTTCTACTGGCAGATCTTCGTCGGGGCGCTCAGCCTCTGAGCGCGACCTCGAGAGTCGTTCCCACGCCCGGTTTGCTCGAAAATGCGAAGTCGGCGCCGATCGAGGCGGCGCGCTTCTTCATGTTCTTCAGCCCCTGGCCCGCGCTGCGTCTGCGGCCGCGCTGGCTGTCGTCGAAACCGTCGCCGTCGTCGCGAACGATGACCATGCGCTTGTGCCCCTTCTCGACGATGCGGAGCTCGGCCCGGTCCGCATTGGCGTGCTTGCGCACGTTCCCGAGCCCCTCCTGGACGATGCGGAAGATCTCGATCTGCTCATCGGGTGCGAGGTGGATCTCCGAGTCGATCTCAATGTCGACCTCGAGTTTGCCGTCGGCGCAGAGGACTTCGACGTAGCGGTGCAGGGCAGCGTCGAAGGGAGCGCTACCAGCGGCCGAAGAGAGCGCCAGCACGGCGAAGCGGGCTTCCTGCTGGGCGAGCGCCGCCACTTCCTCCAGCCGCGGCAAGACGGTCTCGAGCTCCGCGCCCGCTCTGAGCATATTGACGTGAGTGGAGAGCGCGAACAGGTACTGAGCCAGCCCATCGTGGATCTCACGTGCGACTCGCGTCCGCTCCTCCGAGACGGCGCGGCCGAACTCGGCGGCGCGGATCGCGCGCCAGACGCCGACGACCAGCACGACGCAGGCGAGCAGGCGCAGGAAGTCGCCCAGCGCCGCCTTTTCCCCCGGCATCAACGGCGTGAAGACGGAGTTGAGGCTCGAAAACAGCCACAGAGTCGCGGCCAGAGCGAGCCAGCTGTCCAGATCCTCGAGCCGGCGCCGGTAGCGCAGTCCGAAGCCGATCATCGCCCCCAGATAGAGCAAAGCGAGCAGTGCGAAGGCGATCGTCAAAGGCAGCTCGGTTTCGTCCGTGCCGCCCGATCCGGCCAGCGCATCGGCGAGCGCGCGCGTACCGCTCCAGAAGACAAGCAGTGCGAGTAGGCCGGTACCGAGTGCGGCGACAAGGGCTCGCTCGGGGATGCGCACCTGACCGCGCGCGAACGAGGCTGTGACGATCAGAGCGGCGGAGAGAATCCGTCCGATCAGTCCCGCCCAGGCCTCCGGCCGTCCGATCGCGGAGCCGCCGAGAATCGGAACGATCTCGAAGGCGAGTATCGAGAGCGCGGCGACTCCGAAACCGGCGCAGAGCAGCAGATCGGTTCGCCGCGCATCGACCGCGAAGCGAACGCCGGCCAGTACCGCCACCAGCGCCGAGGCGAACGCAATCGACGTATCGAGCGCGACGAGGAGCATTGGCAGATCGAAGGTGCTGGGCAGGCTCGGGTAGGCGCCCCAGAGCCCAAGAGCGGCGCTGAGCAGGGCTATCAGCAGGAATTCGCCTACCAGCCACGAACGAAGAGCACTCTCTTGTTGCTGACGATTGTCGTCCACGATTCCCCTATTCGGCAACAATGGGGCTGCCGATAAGGGATGAAACCATGTCCGAGCGCGTACTCATCGTCGACGACCATCCGTTGACGCAAGAGGCTCTTGCGTCGCTTCTGACCCAGCACGGTTTCGAGATCGTCGGTCAGGCGGCGAGCGGGGAAGAGGCAATCAGGCAGGCTGCGAAGCAGCAGCCCGATCTCATACTGCTCGATCTTTCGATGCCCGGCATAAGCGGGCTCGAGGCTCTTCCGGAGCTGCGTCGAGTCGCTCCCGGCTCCGAGGTGATCGTTCTGACCGCCTCCGGGACGGAGGAGAACCTGCTGCGCGCGATCCGCGGCGGCGCCTCCGGCTACCTGCTCAAGACGGAGCCTCCACAGCGCATCGTCGAGTTCCTGCGCGGCGTCGTCAACGGCGAGGCCGCGCTATCCGGGTCGATCGCCCGGCGGTTGCTCGAGCAGGTGCGGGACGGCAATCGCGACCATGCGGTGCCCGATGAGATCGCTTCGCAGCTTTCGGCCCGCGAGCTCGAAGTACTGCTCCTGCTCGACGAGCATCTGGGCACCGAGGACATCGCCCGGCGCCTCTTCATCTCCGAGCACACCGTGCGCTCGCACGTGAAGAGCCTGTTGCACAAGCTCGGCGTCTCGTCTCGGCGCGAGGCGCTGGAAAAGCTCTCGCGTGCGCGGCGCTGATTTAGGGCCTATCCCGCCAGGCCTACACGCCCGAAGCGGCCGCCCCGCGGCGCCAGTGCCCGCCCGGACCGCTTGTCGCACTACCAGTGCGTCTTCACGGCCCGTCCGACCCCTGGCATCCACGGCTCAACCACTTCGACCGCGGATCCCTAACGGGAAAGGCCCGTAGATCGAATCACCCACCGCGTGGGAGGCGTGGGGGATGCGCTTACCCACGCCCATATCCGATGATCTAAGCAAGCAACGGGATGGCTGCGACGATTGGCGAGCGCGACCGGCGAAAGCCGGTCGCCGCTTGTTCGGACATCCTCTACGGCGCCGCCCCCGAAGGTCGATTGAAGTAGACTCGCGCACTATTCCTGGATGGCGTTCGTGCCGGGGTGCCCCGAACTGTCTCTTCTAAACGCGTTGGGAGGGGATAGCCGTCGCTTCGGAGACGAAACAGGCACGTGACCGGTAGCGCGCTCCCGGCTGAATCCTCAAGAGGGGTTTTCGAAACCGGCGACAGTCGTTTCGACCAGGCGGGGCAGAGTGCTGAGGTTGTAGCCGCCCTCGAGCACGGCGGCGAAGCGCGGAGCGAGGCTCGCGGTTCGGCTGGCGAGCTGGTAGAAGGCCTGGTCGGTCAGAACCGTGGGCGAGAGCGGATCGTCGCGGTGTGCATCGAAGCCGATCGAAACGAGCACGATGTCGGGCGCGAAGGCTACGACAGCCGGGCAAGCGATCTGTTCGAACGCCTGCAGATAGGAGCGGTCGCCGGTGCCACCCGGGAGAGGAATGTTCAACGTGGTCGGGCTCTCTCCGCCCGGGACGTCTTCGCCGGCCGCATTCTTCGGGCGCGGGCCGCCCGTTCCCGGGTAGTACGGCCAGGCATGCAGCGACACGTAAAGCACGTCAGGGTCGTCCCAGAAGATCGCCTCGGTTCCGTTCCCGTGGTGGATGTCCCAGTCGAGGATCGCGACGCGCTTGAGACCGAGCTCGGCCTGGGCGTAGCGGGTGGCAATCGCAATGTTGTTGACCAGACAGAAGCCCATTGCGTCCTCGCGCGAGGCGTGGTGGCCGGGCGGACGGACGAGCGCGAAACCGCCGCGGCGCACCGCCTCGAGGGTCGCTCCGACGGCGAGCTTGATCGCCTCGGCACTGGTGGGAGTGACGAAGGTGTCGAAATCTATCCACAGAGTCGTGTCGAGACCCTCGAAGCTATCGAGGTAGGAAGCAGGGTGGACACGCTCGAGATCGGCGCGAGCCGCGGGCTCGGCCGTGGTGTAATCCGGGAAGGCGGAGATGAGCACCTCGAGGCGGCTCTGCGATTCCGGATGGTGTTCCGGCGCCTGGTGCAGACGAACGAGATCTGGGTGAGTGACGAGGTCGACGGCTCTGTCCTCCTGCTCGCGCCGGTGGCAGTTGCTTCCTTTTCGAGCACTCGTAACCGCCCGAGCGCGACAGTGATTCTATCGGCAGCCAATCCGGTTTCGGTCTCTCGGCCAGGGGCGAGATATGCGTTAGCGGTGCGACCGGCTCGACTCGCACTCGTCTCAATTGACCTCGGACCTCTCCGATAAGGTGTCACACGTGAGCACAAAGACACTCGTAATAGCCGAGAAGCCGTCGGTCGGACGCGATCTTTCCGGCGTGCTGCCGGGATCCTTCGCCAAGCACGAGGGCTACCTCGAGTCGGACACCCACGTCATCACTTGGGCGGTCGGCCACCTTGTCGAGCTGGTCGAGCCCGAGGACTACGACGAGCGCTTCAAGCGCTGGCGCATGGCCGACCTGCCGATCCTGCCCGAGGCTTTCAGGCTAAAACCGCGCGATTCCAAGTCGCGCAAGCAGCTCGACGTCGTCCTCAAGCTGCTCAAGCGCGAAGACGTCGCGGAGCTGATCAACGCCTGCGATGCCGGGCGCGAGGGCGAGCTGATCTTCGCCTACGTCTACGAGGTCTACCTCAGGTCGCGCGGGGCGAAGCCGAAGCCCGTCGAGCGATTGTGGATCTCCAGTATGACCAAGCAGGCGATCCGCGAGGGCTTCGAGCACCTGCGCCCGGGCGGGCAGATGGCATCGCTCGAAGCCGCGGCGCGCTCGCGCTCGGAAGCAGACTGGCTGGTCGGCATGAACGCCACTCGAGCCGCGACCATCCGCGGCCGCGCCTGGGTAGGCGGCGTGGTCTCGCTCGGACGCGTGCAGACCCCGACGCTGGCGATGATCGTGAACCGGGAGCGGGAGATCCAGGCCTTCGTCTCGGAGCCCTACTGGCTCATCCACGCCGGCTTCGACGCGGGCTACGAGGGACTCTGGTTCGAGGGCGACGAGACACGGCTGAAGGACGGCGAGCGCGCGGGGGCGATCGCCGCCAAGGTGAACGGCGCCGAGGGCCTGGTCACCTCGGTCGAGCGCAGAGAGGCAAGCGAGCGCTCGCCGCTTCTCTACGACCTCACCTCGCTCCAGCGCGACGCCAACCGTCGTTTCGGCTTCTCCGCGCAGCGGACGCTGAGGACGGCGCAATCCCTGTATGAAGGTCGGAAGGCGATCACCTACCCGCGCACGAACTCACGCTTCCTCTCCGGCGACATGGTCTCGCTGCTCAAACCCACGGCGGCCACGCTCGAGCCGATCGCGGAATACGCGGAAGCGGCGCGATTCGTGCTTGCGCTCGAGCGCTTGCCGCTCGGGCGCGTCGTCAACGACGCCAAGGTCGAGGATCACCACGCGATCATCCCCACCAACGACGAGCACGATGTCGAGCGCTTCTCCGACGACGAGCGGCGCATCTTCGACCTGGTTGCCCGTCGCTTCCTGGCTGTCTTCCATCCTCCGGCGCGTTACGCGAAGACGACCGTCGTCACCGAGGTCGAAGGCGAGAGCTTCCGCACCCGCGGGAAGGTCACGCTCGCGGCGGGCTGGCGCGCGGTCTACGGCTATGGAGCGGGCGGGAACGGGCGTCAGAACGAGGTCGGCGAAGCCGAAGAGGATGGAGAAGGGGGCGAGCTCCCGGCGCTCGTGGAGGGTCAGAAGGTTCTGTGCGTGAGCGCCGAGAGCGAGGCCAAGGAGACAAAGCCGCCGCCTCGCTACAACGAGGCCACCCTGCTTCTAGCAATGGAGACGGCGGGGAAGTTGATCGACGACGAGGAGTTGCGCGAAGCGATGAAGGAGCGCGGCCTGGGCACGCCGGCGACCCGCGCCGAGACGATCGAGACGCTGATCAGGCGCGAGTACATCGAGCGCGCCGGCAAGGAGCTACATCCGACACCCAAGGGTTTGCAGGTGATCTCCATGCTCGAGGAGCATCCGCTCACCTCCGCCGAGCTCACCGGCGACTGGGAGAAGCGCCTCGGCGACATCGAACACGGCTCCGGCGACCGGGCCGCCTTCATGCGCGAGATCGAGCGCTTCACACGCGAGACCGTCGAGAAGATAGCCGCGCTCGACCGCGAAAAACTCCGCCCCGAGAGGGTCGAGCTCGGGCTTTGCCCTCGCTGCGGCGCCGAGACAGGCGAGATCATTCGCGAGAACTCACGCGCCTTTGGCTGCACCAGCTGGAAGAGCCGCGAGGAGACGGGTTGCGGCTTCGTGATCTGGAAAAAAGTCGCCGGCCGCTCAATCACGCCCGAGATTGCCCGACAACTACTTGCAATAGGGCGTACTAATGACGTAATATCCGGATTCCGAAGCCGAGGCGGCAAACATTTTCGCGCGCGCCTCGTCTTGAACGCCGAAGGACAGATCGAGTTCGAGTTTCCGGCGCGCTCGAAAACTGCCCAGCCGGCTGCCGCGGAATAAGGAAGGACCGAAGCCCGTTTCGGTCAGTGGGCGAGCATCCGGGAAGAGTCGCGGGTCGTGAGGAAGGGTCTGAGCGAGAGTAGAGGTTTCGCGATCAGGCCACGAGAGAAGAAAGGACGTCGAGGGTCAGTTGACGCAAAACCAGTTGCAGGCAGTTTTCGAGAGTAGCGAGAGCGTCCGCGCTTTCGTGGACACCGCCGAAGAGCGCGGCATCGTCGAGCCGGCGGATATAGAAGCGCTCGTAGTGGAGCACGACCTCACCGAGATCGAGGTCGAAGATTTGATGCGCGAGCTCGAGCGACTCGGCGTCGAGATCGCCCAGCCGGCGGAGGTTGCCGCCAGCGAGGATGCTGTCGAGCCCGTCGAGACCGCGCCGGTAGAGGTGCCGGAGATTTCCGGTGCCGCTGACAGCCTGCAGCTCTTCCTTGCCGATGTCGGCAAGCACAGACTGCTGACCGCCGCCGACGAGGTGACCCTCGCCAAGCGCATCGAGCGCGGCGATCCCGTCGCCAAGCGGCGGATGATCGAGTCCAACCTTCGCCTGGTCGTCTCGATCGCAAAGGGCTACCGTGGCCTCGGCGTGCCTTTCCTCGATCTGATTCAGGAAGGAACGCTCGGTCTCAACCGCGCGGTCGAGAAGTTCGACTGGCGGCGCGGCTACAAGTTCTCGACCTACGCAACCTGGTGGATCCGCCAGTCGGTGCAGCGCGCGGTCGCAAACCATGCGCGCACGATTCGCGTGCCTGTGCACGTAGTCGAGCGCCAGCAGAAGCTCTCCCGGGCCGCTCGCCGGCTCGAGGTCGAGCTGGGACGCGAGGCGACGCGTGACGAGCTCGCCGAGGCCACCGGTCTTCCGATCCAGCACGTGGACGAGGCGCTCGGTGCGGCCTCGGCCTCGGTGTCGCTGAACCAGACCGTTGGGGCCGACGACGAGGGCGAGCTCGGCGATCTGTTTGCCGATCGAGAGGCCTCCGATCCCTTCGACGAGGCCGAAGAGTCGCTGCGCCGGCAGGGCGTTCGCAAGGCGCTCGAGGCTCTGCCCGAGCGTGAGCGTCGCATTCTCGAGCTGCGTTTCGGCTTCGAGGGCGAGCCCTGGACGCTCGAGGCGATCGGGCACGAACTCGACCTCACCCGTGAGCGCGTACGCCAGCTTGAGGGCCAGGCTCTCGCCCGGCTTTCGGCTCTGCGTGAGCTGTCCTCGCTCGCAGCCGCCTGACGGTAGCTCCAGGTAGACGTCTCGAACGTTCTCCGAGCGGCGTCCTGCGACGCCCTCACGAGGGCTGTCGCTAGGATCCTCCAGCACGACGGGACGATCACGGGGAGGAAGCAGTTCTAGCTCGAACGCGGAAAGCAGTCGCTCTTCTTACGGCCGTGCTCGCGGTCGGCGCGGGGTGCGGCGGCTCCGGCAATACGTCGAAGGGCTTGCCACGGTTCAAGACGCGTAGCTTTTCGGCGCTTCGAGTTGAGATCGACGCAGGTGTCGACTCGCTCGATCCCGGGCTTTCCTTCACCTCGGAGAGCTGGCAGAGCCTCTGGAACGTCTATCTGAGCCCGCTCGGATACGAGCATGCGGACGGCCGGGCGAGCACGCGAATCGTGCCGGCGCTGGCGGAGAAGATGCCGGACATCTCCGGCGGCGGCCGGGTCTACGAGTTCCGCTTCCGCAAGAGCCTGCGCTACTCGAATGGCAAGTTCGTGCTGGCGAGCGACTTCGGCAACGCGATCCGCAGGCTCTACCTGCTCGACTCCTTCGGGGCGCCGCTCTTTGACGACATCGTCGGCGCCGGAGTGAACGCCGCGCGCCGCGGACCTATCTCGGGCATTCAAACCGACGACTTGGCGAGGCGGGTCACGATCCATCTCGCGCGTCCGAACCCCAGTTTCCTCGACGCGCTGGCGAGTATCTTCGCCGCACCGGTTCCTCAGAGCACACCCAGCCGCGATCAGACGCGCGATCCGATCCCGTCGACGGGACCGTACAAGATCTCACAGGTCAGATGGCCGAAGGAGTTCACCCTGACTCGGAACCGCTACTTCAGAGCCACGGACGCCGTTCCGAACACCAACCCCGACCGGATCGTCATAAGCATCGTTCGCGGCAGCAGGACGGCGTTCGAGCGGCTCGTGGCCGGGCAGGCCGACTACGTGGACGCTCCAATGGCGCTCGTCTCGCTCGAGCGCGCCGAGAAGAAGGGCCTGGTGCAGCTGCGTACTTCCTCCGCAGCCAACACGCACTACTTCTTCATGAACACGACCGTGCGACCGTTCAACGACATCCGCGTGCGCCGCGCTGTCAACTACGCCATCGACCGCGAGCATCTGGCGAACATCCTCGGAAAACTGGCCGTGCCGACCGAGAACATCCTGCCGCCGCTGTATCCGTCGTACCGGAAACACGATCTCTACCCGTACAACATCTGGCGCGCGCGGGCACTCGTGCGCCGGGCTAAAGCCGTTGGCGTACCGGTGAAGGTCTACGGGCTCACGAGCCCGGCATCCGCGCGCATCGCAACCTCCTATCTGATACAGCAGCTCGCCTCAATCGGCCTCAAGCCGAACCCGACACCGAAGCTACTACCCCCCGCCCTCTACTGGTCCAGGATCGGTAGCCGGCACACCCGCGCGCAGATCGGATATGCGTTCTGGATCCAGGGCTACCCGAGCCCATTCGAGTGGTTCGAGTCGTTGCTCGGCGCCGACCAGACTCACGGGCTGGCGAACACCAACTACTCGTTTGCCGATATAGCTCCCGTGAACGCCGAGATCGCGCGGCTGGCGCGGGAGCCGGAGCTGAACGACGACGTGAACGCTCGTTGGGCCTCGCTCGACCGGCTGGCGATGCAGTGGGCGCCGCTCGCACCCTTCCTGAACGAGCGCCACGTGGACGCCTTCGGCCCGCTCGTCGACCTTCGCTGCTACACGGTGAATGCTCTCTACGGGCTCGATTACGGCCGGGTCTGTCTCAAGTAGGAGCATCGCGCGGCGCTCTTTTCCGCTTCATCAGAGGGATTCGCCGGGGCAATCCCTAGAACGAGGGACAAGGCCGCGCTAAAGCGGCTTTCTCCGCAGGCCGATACCGAGGCCGTGGACGCTGCAGAGCGAAAGGAAATCCTGAGCCGTTATATCGATCACTCGCGACGGTTCGAGGAAGTCGCGCAGCGTCGCGCCGGCGCAACCAGCGGCGAGGTCATTCCCTTTGGTTCGCCGCTCCGCGTCGAGCAGGAGCCGACGAGCCGGGAGCTGGAGGTTCTTCAGCTCATTTCCGACGGCCTCGTCAACCGTGAGATCGGTGCCCGCCTCTTCCTCTCGGAGGAGACGGTCAAATCCCACGTTCGCCACCTGCTCGCCAAGCTCCAGGCCCGGTCAAGAGCCCACGCCGTCGCTGTTGGCTTCCGGCGCGGGCTCATCACCTAGATTCGACCGGTTATCCCCACCCTGTGGATAATCCCTCGATAGGGGGATGCCGAGGCAACCCGAAAGGGGAAGTATCGAAGTCCCTCTACCAGGCCTTCATGGTTCCGCCGATGGCGGCGATTGTTGCGATAGCTGAGATGATTCCGAAAAAGCGCGCTTTCATGACACCCCCCTTTCCCCATAGACGTTGCGATGCGGGCGACAACTCGTGGTCGCAGACGGCGTTTCCTGGCTCAGCACTTTAGTGTCTTCGAAGATGGACTTCAAACCGCATCAGGTTGCTTTTCTTCTTCCAAGGAGCAACCGAGACCACCGAGAACAAGCCTCTGCCGCATCCGCGCGAGGTAGCGCATCAGATATATGGGTCGCTATATACGTGATGAGTCTTCTAGCGGCCGCGGTTTGCGTGTTTCTGGTCTCTTATCCGTCATCTTCGGACTCGCCGAGCCTACTCGCTCTAGCGCTACTCGCGCTGACATCACTCCTCGCAGAACGACAAAGCGTGAAGCTCGTTCCGTCTATCGAGATCTCAGTTGCGTTCTTCCCTGTTCTTTTCACTGCAGTTCTCTATGGTGGGTTTTGGGCCGGTTTGGTTGGAGGAGTTGGCCTTCTTCTCCGCTTCGGAAGGCCGTACCTACGCTGGACCAGCTGGTTTTCTACGAGAATCATCGTGGCGTCTGTCGCTGGCGACGTTGCTCAATTGAGCCGGTTTTCGGACTCTTTTTCGCTCGGTTCGTTAACTCTGTCAGCTGTCGCGGCCGTTGTCGTGTATACGATCCTCGATACGGTTTTTGCCGCAATGACGCTGAAAGTACGACGGACCGCGAAAGTAGTAGAACTAATCAAAATGGCGGTGTTAATCGACGTCGTATCGGTTCTACTGTATTCTCCAGTAATAGCGATTCTCGCTTATGCTTTTCTTGAAGCTCCTCGATGGACGCTCGTTCTCTTCATTGCACCAGCGTTCGCGACTCAGCGGTTGTTCATACTCTATCGCGAGCAAGCGGATACTGCGAAAAGCCTATCCGAAGCTATCGCGCGTCTAGAAAGAGTGAACCTTTCCTTCGCGACTGCGCTCGTCACAGCGCTAGACGCGAGGGATCACTATACGGCCGGGCATTCCGCGGCTGTAGCCGTATACGCACGGGATATAGCAAAGAAGTTAAATCTCTCGGAAGAAGAACAGAACCGCGCTCATGTGTGCGGACTGCTTCATGATATCGGCAAAATAGGTGTGCCGACTGGTGTTCTCGAGAAGCGTGGTCCATTGAAGGCTGACGAAAGAGTTGCGATCGAGGCGCATGCTGAAATCGGCGCTTCGATTCTGGGAAGGATTGAAGGCTACGAAGAAATGGCTTTCGCTGTTCGCCACCATCATGAGCGTTACGACGGTGTTGGCTACCCTGATGAACGCGAGGGCGAGGAGATTCCGATTTTGGCGCGTCTTGTTGCTGTAGCTGACGCTTATAGCGCTATGACTTCCGAACGGCCGTACAGAGTCGCACTCACGAGCGCAGAAGCGCAAGAGCGGATAAAGCGGGAAGCAGGGAAGCAGTTTGACCCGGATGTGGTTCGGGCGTTCCTTTCTTTGCTTGGGCAAGCCAGCGAGGCTTACGTGTCAGGGACCGATAGTGACTTCGCTATTGAGATCGGCGAGATGGCGGCTATCAAGAGCGAACCGTCGCTCGCCCTTCTTCGTTGACGCGATCAATCTGAGTAGACGGCGTGGAGCGCTGCCTCCATGCGGTTACGCACACCGAGTTTCTCGTAGACATGACGAAGATGAACTTTCACGGTGACCTCACTAATGAAGAGCTTCCCGGCGATCTCTCTGTTAGATAAGCCATCTGCAACGAGCCTTAAGACTTCGCGTTCACGTCGGGACAGTCTTACTTCGGATTGAGCCTGCGCTCTGCCTATATCCGGAAGTGAGATACCGTAATGCCCAGCCAATCGTTGATCACGCGCGGAAAGAAGAACTGATTGCACTTGCCGCGTGAACGCCGGTTCAGATGCAGCGATCGCTAGAAGATCAGGATGCGCACGATAGGCCCAAACGAACTGGTTCCATTGGCGATATCTATCAGCAAGGCTAAGCGCCTCGCGAAAAACTTGCGCTTTTCGTACAGAACCCGCGTAGTCGGCGATAACGGCGCGAACGAAACCCGTTAAGACGTGGGTTTCAGTATGCCGAGTCGTGTTCTCGGCACGCGAAGCGTGTTCGAGCGCGGCAGCGGCGTCGTTTTGGCACGCCAATTGGAGTGCACGAACTCCCGTAAGTAGACCTAACCAGCACGGTGGTGTCATCGGGTCTGCCGGTAGAGCATCAACGCGAATGACCTCGCGTTTCGACAAGGAGATTACGACGCGTAGCGTGTGAACGAGTGAAGAGATAGAGCCATGGCCATCAGTCACACTCATCTCTGCTTCGCTTAACAGAAGCTCGGCGTGTCTATAACGGCGAAGACCGATGGCTGAAATAGCGCGTCCACAGTGAATCAAAGGAAGACCGAATGCGAAACCGTATTCGGCTACGAGTGCCGATAGCTCCGTAAGCATCGCCTCGGCGTCTGAATAACGTGCGAGCTCAGCGAGATGGTCACAGTACTTCAAGAGGAAACTACTTCTAATCTGAGGATGCACACGATCGAGAAGTGGAAGTACGGTCCAGTAACTATGGAAATCGGGGTTCTCAACGCCGACCAGCTTTGAAAAGAGCAACTTAGCGTGGGCTATTCGGACAGAAAAATCTAGGGAACCACTGTGATAAGACTCGAGTTCTGTGAGTACTGACATGCAGTCCTCACTCTCGAGCTCGAACGCGCATAAGAACTCGGTCCAGAGACAGTGCTGAGTTGCACTACAGTCCGTAGTGAGCGCGCGCGCCGTTCTCATATGGTTTAGAGCGATATCGAGACGGTCGGAGAAGTGAGCGCTCCGCCCGGCGATCGCATGCGATCGCCAGCGTAACGGCGACGAATCGTCGAAGTGGTACGTCGCTTGAAGGGCCAAGGCGTAGGCTTTCGTGTGCTCGCCGGCGAGGAAGGAAACCTCGGCTTCGGCCAGGTCGAGTAGAGGGGATACGACCGAGTTTGCGTGACCGAACGCGATCCAGGATTCGAGGGCGGGAAGGCGGCTGCCGTCGAGGAGCGTCGGAAGCGAGGATTCGATCAGGCGGGGGAGGAGATCGGGGCGATCGCAGTCCTGGATCAACTGCCAGACGTCGTCCCAGCGTTCGTTCTCGAGCAGCGCCTGGGCGAGATCGTCCACTAGCTGGACGCGATCGGAGCGCTCGTTGAGGCGGTGCTCGAGAAAGGCGCGCAGGAGGGGATGCAAGGATTGCTCGCCTTTCTCGGTGCGATGGAAGAAGCCGTCGCGTTCGGCGGTGGCGGCGAGGGCGAGCGCGGGCGGCCCGCCGAGGCGCTCGAGCAGATTCCTGCTGAGGCAGGGGGCGGCGGAGATCTGACAGAGCAGGCGCTGCAGCTCGGGCGATGCACTCTGGAAGAGCTCCTCGGCGAAGTAGTCGTAGAGGCCGTCCAGGAGCACGTCCTGGGGCGGAGACGGGCTCGGCGCGCGGGCGGCTAGTCCGAGCACCGCCGGCCAGCCGTGACAGAGCTCGACGAGCCGAGCGCGCTGCTCTTCGTCGGCCACCGGCGCGAGGACGTCGCGAGCCTCTTCGGGCGTCATCTGCAACTCTTCGCGGCCGAGCTCGAACAGGTCGCCGTAGAGGCGCAGCCGCGAGCTCGCCCAGCCGGGGCGGTTGCGGCTTGCGATCAGAAGGCGTAGCGGCGTCTCGCGGACGAGCGTCTCGACGAAGCGCTCGCAGGCCGGCGACACCGCAAGCGCCTGGTAGTCGTCGATCACGAGCCTTGTGCCGGCGGGCCAGGACGCCATCTCTCTAGCCAGAAACTCGGCTAGGAGAACGGCCTCCCCCTCGGGGTTGGTCGAGACGCTGAGACGGGTCAACATCCGCTCGCCCGCACCCGGGATGATCGTTGAAACGGCTGCGGCGATACGAGCCGCCACCGCTGCGACATCGAACCCCTCCGGCCCGACCGAGTACCAGGTGTGAGCCACGTTGCGGCCCGTCACCCACTGCCGGGCCAGGGTCGTCTTCCCGCAGCCGGCCGGCGCGATCAGGGCGATTATGCGGGCATCGGCGCCGTCCAGCTTCTCGAGCAGGCGCGGTCGCTCGATCAGCTGCGGCTCGAGCCGCCGGGGCTTGCTCTCGATCGATTCGTTCGTCGTCACGCGCGTACGCTAACCCGCTCGTATCTCGAAGTACAAGACACCCGAGCCGGAGCCGGCGCAAAACGCGCCCGCGACCGCCGAGGCCGCGGGCGCGCCTTTCACCCTCTCAGGAGGACAAGATCGGAGAGGGCTCGCAGGAACGGATCGGCGCCGGTGAGCCTGAGGTACGCCGCCGGAATTTGCCGCCTCCGCTCGACGCCGAGCTTCTGGCGAAGCGTGTCACAGTGCGCTTTCACCGTCCGCGCTGAGATGCCGAGGTGTCGTGCAACCTCTTCGTTTGAGTAGCCGGCGGCGATCAGCTCGACGATCTGCCGCTGTCGGTCGGTGATTGCCGGCGACGTGCGGATCAGTTGGAGATGCATGGCGCGAGACTAGAGTCGCGCACGAGCTTCCGGAAGTACTCCGAGGGCGTATCCGGTGGCGTATCTTCGGGCGTCCTCGCGGCAGTATCCCCGGCATCGCCTGCGCTTCCGTCTCGCTTGCTCGGTTAGGGTTCTCCGCGATGAAGGTCGGGATAGTGGTGCCGTATTCGTGGTCGTACTGGGGAGGCGTGCTCGAGCACGCCCAGCATCAGGCTGTCGCACTGGAGGAACTGGGAGTCGAGACCAGGACGATCGTCGGCAGCGATCCTCCCGGCAAGCTCACGCGCATTCTCCACCCGCGCAGCGGTCGCCACGACACGCCGCCGCCGGGCGTGATTCCGGTCGGGCGCTCGGTGATCGTGCCGGCGAACGACTCGCTTCCGAACATCATCCTCAGCCCGGCCGTGTATTCCCGCATGAAGAGGGTCCTCGAGCGCGAGCGCTTCGATCTCATCCACGTACACGAGCCGATGACCCCGGCCATCGCGGTGCTCGCGCTCGCGCTTGCCCGCTGCACGACCGTGGCTACTTTCCACGCCTCGGGCAATCTCCACTGGATGCGCGGCGGCAGGATGCTCTGGGGGCAACTGCTCGATCGCCTCGATGCACGCATCGCCGTCTCCGAGCGGGCGCGCGACTCGATCGCGCGCTGGGCGCCGGCCTATTACGAGATCGTCCCGAACGGGATCCTCATCCCCGACCGTGTCGAGGCGGGCGAGCGCGCGAACAAGATCATCTTCATCGGCCGGCATGATCCGCGCAAAGGACTGCTCACGCTTCTTCGCGCCTGGCCGGAGATCCGACGCCGCACCGGGGCGTCGCTGAAGGTGGTCGGCGCCGATCCGCTCTCGGTGCGGTTGCTGATGGCCCGGCACCGGCTGCACGAGGACGGGCTCGATCTGCCGGGATTCGTGAGTGAGGAAGAGCTGACCGCGGAGCTTTCCAGCGCCAAGATGCTCGTTGCGCCCTCGCTCGGCGGCGAGAGCTTCGGCATGGTTATGACCCGTGCCTACGCCTGCTCGACTCCCGTCGTCGTCTCGGATATCCCCGGCTACCGGGAGGTCTTCGACGAGCGAGCGGGCCTGATCATTCCGCCGGGCGATGCCGAGGCGCTCGAGCGGGCGGTGATCGCGCTGCTCGAGGACGAGCCGCGCCGGCGGCAGATGGGAGAGGCCGCGAGGGAGGCTGCAAAGCAATACGACTGGCGCGATATCGCGGCGCGCCTGCTCTCGATCTACGAGCGGGCGATAGCGGGCGAGTTCGACTCCGCCGCGCCGGTGCGATCGTGAAGGCGTCGACGGTGAAACGACGAGTGATTCCGATCGCCGTCGCGGTTGCGCTCTTTTCCGGCGCCGTGGTGCTGCTCTGGCTGCACGGCCCCGATTGGTCGTTGATGGCCAGTGCCTTCGATTCCGTCGTCTGGTGGTGGGTTGTCGTGGCGCTGGCGCTCAACTTGCTCTCGATCATCGCTCGCGCGCTGGCCTGGAAGACCGTGATCGACCAGGCCCTGGACCCCCCTCGCGCCGGTTACCGGGCGGTCATCTCGGCCTTCTCGGTGGGCCTGTTCGGGAACGCAGTCTTGCCGGGCCGTATCGGAGAGGTGGCCCGAGTCGCGGTGCTGACGCGCCGCTTCGGAAAGCGAACTGGTGTCTGGGCGACACTCTTGGGGACGGTCTTCGCCCATCGCGTCTTCGATCTCTTCCCGGTGCTGGCGCTGATCGCCTATGTGTTCGCCACGGCGAAGCTGCCTCCATGGGCGGGGACCACGGTGATGCTGTTCGTTGCCGTCGGTGTGACGCTTCTCGCGATCGCGGTGCTGAGCGCCCGGCGGCACGGAGGCTCGGGGCTGGAGGGGCTGGGCCCGGTGCGCAGACTGGTGACGATGGCGCGGCAGGGCCTGAGCGTGATGCACGCTCCGCTGGCGGCGGCGGTCGCTATCGCTTTCCAGTTCATCGGTTGGGCGCTGCAGTTGCTAGCGGTCTACACGGCGATGCGCGGCTTCGGCATTCACTCACCGCTGCCGGCAGCCGCACTGGTGCTCCTGCTCATGAACGTTGCGATTCTCTTTCCTCTCTGGCCCGGTAATATCGGGCTCTACCAGGCTGCCGTCGCGGCTCCCCTTCTTTCTTACGGGGTTGCCACGACGAGGGGCGTCGCCTTCGGAATCGGCTTGCAGGCGATCGAGTCCTCGGTCGGGATCGGGATCGGGATGGTCTTCCTGGCTCGCGAGGGATTGACCTACGCCACTTTGAAGGAGATCCCGGAGCCGGGCGAGGTCAGCCTGGGAAACGGGCGCAAGCGCCATCGCCTGCGGGTGAAGAAAAGGAGTCTGGACAGCGAGTGAGAAAGGGTGGCCGCGTCCTCGACGTGGAGCTGAACGCGCCAGCCGCCCCGATCGTCAAACTTCCGCTGGCGGAGCTCGTCTCGAGGGGTGAGCGCCTTTTCGGCAGAGCGGAGGAGTTCAGATGGGGGAGACGGCGAGGACGATCGAGGTCGACGGCGAGCAGGCCAAGGTCGCCAGCTGGCGCCTGCACGTGCTGATCGAGGCCGGTTACCCGGTGCCTCTGGCCGAGCGCCTGGCACACAGCGAGATCGACCTCCACCTGGCCGTCGAGCTCGTGCTACGCGGCTGCCACCACGAGACTGCCGCCGAGATCCTGCTTTAGGGCCTATCTCGCCAGGCCTACACGTTCGAAGCGGCCGCCCCGCGGCGCCAGTGGCCAGCCAGACCGCTTGACGCACTACCAGTGCGCCTTCACGGCCCGTCCAACCCCTGGCATCCACGGCTCAACCCCTTCGACCGCGCATTCCCAACGGGATGAGCCCTAGCGATCCTCGGGCTCACTGACGAAGCCGGCGCCGCCTCGGAGCTCTTCCAGGCGATGATGGAGCTCGTGGATCCGGCTATCGAGCGATTTGCGCTCACTTTCGGCTTCGGAGCCGAGCGTCTCCAGCCGCGCCCGTAGCTCGAGCTCGAAGTCGGCCACCCGCTTCTCGAGCGCGCTCCAGGCCTTCTCTCCCCGCTCGCGGATCTGATCCAGCGTGGCGTTCAAGCGCACCTCCATCTTGCTCTCCGCGTCATCGCCGAGCAGGCGCGCGCGCTCGCCGAGAAGCGCCTGTGCCTGGCGGGTGTAGGTCTCGACGGCTCGATCCAGCTCGCGCGTGAGCCGGCGCGCGGCCTCCTCGCGGGCGACCCGCATCGCATCCTCGAACTGGTTCGCGTGCTCGTCGGAGAAGCTGCTCACCGCCCGCTCGACGAAGCGGCGCAGCTGTTCCAGCTGGCGCCGCTCGATCTCGGCGACGCCGGCTTGGATACGCCTCTGCGCCTCGGCTTCCTCGCGCTCGATGCGCTCGACCACCTCTTGCTCGCGCCGCCCGAGACGCTCGGCGACGTCCTGGATCACGCGCCGGCGTTCGTTGGCGAACTTCTCGAGCTCATCCCGGTTATCGGCCAGGGCTTTCTCGAGCACTTCTCCCATTTCGACCCTGAAGCGGGCGATCGAAGCACGGTGCTCGTCGCTCTCGTTAGCCATGCGCTCGCTGTCGGATTCGATGCGCGATCTGGCATCCCGCACGAGCTCCTGCAACCCGCGGAGGATATCGCCAACCTCGCGCGAGAGTACGTTCTCGGTGTGTCCGAGATCACCGCGCAAACTGACGATGCGATCCTCGATTTCGCGCTGGCCTTCTGCCAGCATCTGCGCCAGCCTCTGGTGCACCCCCTGCTCGGCCTCCGCGAGCGCGTGCCTTCTCGTCTCGGCCAGGCTCCGCTCTTGCTCGGCCAGCTGCGAAGAGGAATCGGCACGAGCGCGGGCCAGAATCCGCTCCAGCTCGCCGCCTCGCTGGCGCACCTCCGCGTCGATCATGGCGCGGAGCTGCTTGTGGCCACGTTCCAGCTCGCGCTCCACCCGTCGCGTGTGTTGCAGGCCGGTCACTACGGCCCAAGTTCCAAGCGAGGCGAAGAACGAGGCGGTCGTTCCGCCGGCGCCAATGACCAGAGCGTGGTCTCGCCGCAGCGCGAACAAGATCCAGATCACGGCTGCAGCGAATCCGATCACGGTCGAAATAGCGATCGCTACGGTGCGGAATCCGCGACCGAAAGCCGCGATCACAAGCGCGATCGCGGCCAGAACGACCGAGACTGCAAAGACTATCTGGGAAGCCGAGCCGGCGTTCACGACCCTCATCGTACGGTAGTTCGCCGCCGCGACCGAGGAGAAAAGCAGTCGAGCGACCGGGCGGCACGAAGGCAGGCGTCTGCAGGCGGCGCTCTGCTTGTCAGAATGTCGTCTCGACAGCGTCGAAGGGAGGAGCGTTGGAAGGTGGATTCAACTTCCCATTCGGGAACGATCCCGAGGAGATCATGCGCGGGCTCCAGGAGTTCGCCGAGAAGCAAACCGAAGCGCTTGCAGAGCAGCAGCGCGAGCAGTTCGCAACGCTGACGCTCAATACCGCCGTCGAGCTCACCGGCTCGGCTATCTCGCAGATCCAGGTATCCGGGTCGATCGACGAACAGACGATCGCCCTGCGTGACGCGATGCGCGTTCTCTTCCCGGAAGCGGTCGCGCTCGTCAGTGCAGCTCGGCAGGGATTCATGCGAGGCCGCTAGGCTTCAAGGGTGAATACCAAGTCCGCGCTCGAATTCCGGCGGGTCGTCGACCTGCCCCCGTATGTCTTTGCCCGTACCGACGCGCTCAAGCTGGAGCTGCGCCGGGCAGGCGAGGACGTGATCGACATGGGCTTCGGCAACCCCGATCTTCCCTCGCACCCGCTCGCGGTCGAGAAGCTGAAGGAGGCGGCCGAGAAGCCGCGCAACCACCGCTACTCGCAGAGCCGCGGCATACCGCGCTTGAGGAAGGCGGTCTGCGACCTCTACGAGCGCAAGTTCGGCGTGGTGCTCGATCCCGAGACACAGGCGATCAACACGATCGGAGCCAAGGAGGGTCTCTCGCACCTGATGTGGGTGCTGCTCGGGCCCGGCGATACGGCGGTTGTCCCGACTCCGACCTATCCGATCCACCGTTTCGCGCCCATCTTTGCCGGCGCGACGGTCTCGGACTGGGCGATGCGGGAGGGCGACGACCTGTTCGCGACCATGGTCGAGGCCTACGAGCGCGCACGTCCGCGACCGCGCGTGATCATCTTCTCCTTCCCGCACAATCCGACCTCGATCTCGGTCGAGCTGGACTTCATGAAGAAGGCGGTCGACTTCGCCCGCGAGCAGGAGGTCGTGCTCGTTCACGACTTCGCCTACGCCGACCTGGCCTTCGACGGCTACGAGCCCCCCTCTCTCTTCCAGGTAGAAGGCGGCGACGAGGTGGGAGTCGAGCTCTACACGCTGACCAAGTCGTTCTCGATGGCCGGCTGGCGAGTGGGCTTCCTGCTCGGGAACGCCGAGATCATCGCCGCTCTGGCGCGGCTCAAGTCGTACCTCGACTACGGCACTTTCCAACCGATTCAGATCGCGTCGATCGTGGTGATGAACGAGGCGCCCGACTTTCCGAAGGAGCTCTGCGCCATCTACCAGTCGCGGCGCGACGTGCTTTGCGACGGGCTGAACCGGATCGGCTGGGAGATAGCGAAGCCGCGCGGCTCGATGTTCGTCTGGGCGAAGATTCCGGAGTCCTACAAGAGCCTCGGCTCGCTCGAGTTCGCGGTCAAGCTGATGAAGGAGGCGGCGGTGGCGGTCAGCCCGGGCGTCGGCTTCGGTCCCGGCGGCGACGAGCACATTCGCTTCGCTCTGATCGAGAACGAGCAGCGAATCGCCCAGGGTGTTCGCGGCATCAGGCGCGCACTGACCGAGCTCGGCTAGCGCCAAGCACCGCCTCCGGAGCTCGAAGAGGGAGCGTCTTTCTCCCGAGCGCTGCCTCTTCTCTCATCGGCCCGGCCATTGACAGAGCCCATCCGCCTCGGCAACATCTTCACCACTAACCGCGAGCGAAAGAAGGCGTACATGCACACACTTCTCAAGAAGCCCTCGCCGGCGACGGTAATCGCCTGCCTGGCGCTGTTCCTAGCGGGCACCGGGACGGGTATTGCCGCTAAACACTACGTAATCACCTCGACCAAGCAGATCAAGCCGAGCGTGCTCAAACAGCTCAAGGGCGCCAAAGGGCCGGCAGGCGCTACAGGCGCTACAGGCGCTGCAGGCGCTGCAGGCGCGGCCGGCGCACAGGGGCCTGCGGGCACCGCTCGAGCGTACGCTCAGGTCGTAACGAACGATCCGAACAACCCGACCTTCGACCACCCCGTTGGATTCCCGGGCCAACCGCGCCATATCGCTATTGGCAAGCTCTGTATTCCGGCTCCTTCAGGCGTAGACGTAAACGCCGTTCCGGCGTTTGTGTCCCTCTCGGGCGGGAGCACAGGCGAAGTCACCCTCTACAGCACAAACCCGGACTGTCGCGCAGCCGAGTATGAGGTGTTTACTACAAACGCGGCAGGGACCTACCTCGTCGACGGTATCCTGTTCAACATCATGGTGCCGTAGGGGAAGTTAGATGTAGCGAGTTGCCCCGCTCCTCGGTCCCGCGTGGCAGTTGGCGGAGTTGAACGCGCCGGACGGTCTCAGGTGGGTGGAGCCCCGAAGAGACCGTCCGGCGCGGAAGCGTTCAGCGGGCGGTTCGCTGCGAACCCGCAAATCGGCCATCGGCACGCCGAGCGTCGCGGCATCTGCGCTCGGGTCAGGTTATTCACTCGCCTCGGTGACGCCCGGCTACAACCGGGTGGACGGGTTGATCAACCAGAACGCGTGCAGGCTCGACAACTCTGCGCTCGGTGCCTCCACGGCCGGGGCCGGGACACGCTACCCGGCTGCCCGGCTCGGGTGATCGACGCGAGACCGTCGGGTCCACTGCGTAGCATCGCTTCGTGCCGGCAGATCGAGAAGAGACCGGGCTGCGGCGGCTCGAAGCCGCGGCGCTTGCTCTTGTCGCGCTCGTTTCGATAGCCGCGGGCGCGCTGCATCTCTCGGGCGCGTCGGCGGTGCTTTCCTTCGCCGCCCTGGCGGTCGCGCTCGCCGGGCTGGCCTGGACGGTGTCATTCGCCACCGAGCAGCTCGGTGAGCGCTTCGGCCCCGCGGTCACGGGCGTGCTGCAGTCGACGCTCGGGAACCTGCCCGAGTTCTTCGTCGTGCTCTTTGCCCTCTCGGCCGGTGAGATCGTGGTGGCGCAGACCTCGCTCGTCGGCTCGGTGCTGGCCAACGCCCTGCTCGTGCTCGGGCTCTCGATCGCCGCGGGCGCCTTCCGCAGCGAGGACGGAGTGATGAGGTTCGGACGCCGGCTCCCGAGCGATACGGCCACGCTGCTCCTCGTCTCGGTCTTCATCATCGCGCTGGTCGGTGTCTCGGTCGCGGCCGACGATCGCGCCGCCCACCACGTCAAGGCGATCTCGGTGATCGGCGCCCTCTGCCTGCTCGCCGTCTACCTGACCTGGCTCGTCCCCTACCTGCGTGCAGACGCCGGTCCCGTGCGCGGAAGGGCGCGGCTCGGGCTCGCGCCGGCTCTCGCGATCCTACTCGCCGCCGGTGTCGGCGCGGCCTTCGTCTCGGACTGGTTCGTGGCCGAGCTGCGACCTACGATCGATCGCCTCGGCATCTCGGCGGCCTTCGCCGGGCTCGTGATCGTGGCGATCGCCGGCAACGCGGTCGAGAACGTCGTCGGCATCACGCTCGCCTGGAAACGGCAGCCCGACCTCGCCATCTCGGTGATCAAGAACTCGGTCTCGCAGGTGGCCGTCTTCCTCTTCCCGCTGCTGGTGCTCTGCTCGCTTTTCTTCGCCCACTCGCTCACCTTCTCGCTCGCCCCGGTCTTCATCGTGGCGCTGCTCCTGACGGCGATCGCCGTCTGGCAGATCACCGGCGACGGCGAGGCGACGCTGTTCGAAGGCGTGGCGCTGGTGGCGCTGTACGTGATCCTGGCGGCAGTGACGCTGTACGAGTGAGTCGCACCTGCAAGCGCCATACTCGTAGAATCGCCATTGTGATCGATCGCACGATCACCAACCTAAGCCCCCGTCCCCAGCGCCTACTTCTGCGCCGGCGAACTCGGCGCCTGATCGGCGGCGAGACGCTCGAGAGCGCCTGTGCTCTCACGGCCAGGCTGAACGGCGAGGGCAAGCGTGTCACGCTCGGACTGCTCGGCGAGGATGTGGAGACAGAGAGGACGGCGCGAACGATTGCGGCCAAGGAGCGGAGGGCGCTGGAGGAGATCGAAGCGCGCGGGCTCGACGCGACGTTGAGCGTGAAGCTGTCGGCGCTCGGGCTCGCGGTAGACGAGGAGCTCTGCTTCGAGCTTCTGCTGGCGCTTGTCGCCGCGGCGTCCGAGAAGGGAAGCGCAGTCCTGATCGACATGGAGCACTCCGAAGCGACCGAGGCTACGCTTCGCCTCTACCGGCGCCTGCGCGAGCTGGGCTACGAGAGCGTCGGTCTGGCCCTGCAGGCGCGTCTGCGAAGAACGCTCGGCGACATCGAGGTTCTGGCAGCGCTCAGACCGCGCGTCTCGGTTTGCAAGGGCGGCTATGAAGAGCCGCCGCAGGCGGTGGTCGAGCGCGAGGGTCAGGTGCGGGAGCGATTCCTGCGCGCGATCTCGCGATTGGCGGACTCGGCCTCGCTGATCGGCATCTCCACGCACGACGCCGATTTGATCCGGGCGAGCCGGCGGCTGCTCTCGACGGCCGGGTTCGCGCGCGACCGTTACGAGATCCAGACGCTCCTCGGTGTGGCGCCACGGCTGGAGGACGAGCTCGTCTGCGCCGGCGAGCCGGTGCGCGTCTACGTGCCTTACGGCGAGGACTGGTACCCGTACGTGCTGCGCAGGCTGCGACGATGATCTGGGCGAGCGCCGAGGGTTGCCGCGTCACCGACACGGAGGGCCGGGAGTACATCGATCTCTCGGCCGGCTTCGGTGTCGCCGCGCTCGGTCACCGCAATCCGCGCGTGATGCAGGCGATCGCCGAGCAGAAGGTCGTGCACGCGCTCGGCGACCTGGCCGAGGCCGAGGCGACCGTTCGCCTACGAAGAGCGCTGCCACGCCCGGCCAAGCTCGGGCTGAGCGGGGAGGACGCGGTCGAGATCGCGCTCAGGACGGCGCTCCTGGCCACCGGCAGGCCGGGCATCGTCGCCTTCGAGGGCGCCTACCACGGCACCGGGCTCGCGGCCCTGGCGGCGACCGGGCTGGAGCGCTTCCGTGCTCCCTTCGCAGCCTGGCTGCCCGGGCCGGTCTACCGCTTTCCCTACGGTGACGACCCCGGGCCGCTTCCCGAGGACGCAGGCTGCGTGATCGTCGAGCCGGTTCAGGGCCGGGCGGGCGCGCGCGTGCCTCCAGCCGGGTTTCTGGAAACCTTGCGCAGGCGCTGCGACGACGCGGGAGTACTCCTCGTAGCCGACGAGATCTACTGCGGGCTGGGGCGCGCCGGTGAGATGCTCGTCTCGGGCGAGCTCGCCGACGTCGTCTGTCTGGGCAAGGCGCTCGGCGGCGGTCTGCCGCTGTCGGCGGCGCTGATGCGGCCGGGGCTCGAGGGCGTCTGGGAGCTCGGGCCCGAAGACGTCTACACCCATACGCACTCGGGTACGCCGCTCGCCTGCGCGGCGGCGCTGGTGGTGCTCGAGGAGGTTCCGAAGCTGCTCTCCGAGGTGAAGCGCAAGGGCGAGCTCTTCGCCCGCGCGGGCTGGCACGGTGCCGGACTGATGCGCGCCCGCCCCGGCGACGCGGCCAAGGCGCTCGAGCGAGGCGTCATCGTCGTTCCGGCCGGGCTCGAGAACGAGCTCATCTCGGCCACGCCGCCGCTCGTGATCTCCGACGAGGAGATCGAGGAGGCGCTGGCGCGGCTGGAGGGCTGCTAGGGCACCACGTTCTTCCGCCCGTCACGGAGCCGCCCGCCCGGAGGGCCGCGCGACAACCGCCGTTGTTCAGTCGGCTTTGCGGCGATCGGCTGGGTCGCACCACCGGACGCGACACAAGCAACTTCGCGGTTCGGCTGCGCGGCGGAGCCCACTTCTCCACCCAGATCGCAGCCAGGTCGCGGAGCGCTTCGTTTCAAACGGCTTTGACGCCCGGGCAGGTTCGGGGCACCTCGCTAATCCGCCCTCCTCCCCCCGCCCACCCACGGGGCGTAGAACGGTATCGAGAAAACACGCGTGTGAATGTGTCGGGTTCGTGTCGGATCTGCATCCGTCCTTGCGCCTTTCCTGACGCGATTCGTACCGGCACGGCGAGCCGAGTTGTCGCCGGGCTCTCGCGCCGGTGCCCGGCGCTATCTAGAGCCGACTCGCTCTAGAAAAGCAAGGAAGCCGTCCAGGAAATCGCTCAGGCTCTGGCGCGTCTCCTCGTCGGTGAGCCTTCCTTCTTCGTCGAAGAGCTTGGCGGCGCGCGAGACGTGCAGGCCGGACGGATAGCCGAGCGCCTGCACGAAGAGCATGTTCTGGCGCAGCGCGAGCTGGGAGCGCACCGTTCCGAAACCGCCGGTGCTGGCGCCGATCAGGCCGAAGGGCTTGTCCTGCAGCGGCGGGCCGGGCGCGCGCGAGGCCCAGTCGATCGCGTTCTTGAGCACGCCCGAGGGACCGAAGTTGTACTCGGTCGCGCCGATCAGAAGGGCGTCGGCGCGGGCGATCGCGTCTCGAAGCAAAACGACCGGCTCCGGGTAGCCGGCCAGGCGCACGTCGTCGTTGTAGAGAGGGATGTCGTCCAACGAGAAGATCTCCACTTCTGCTCGACCGCTCAGGATCTCCTGCGCCGCCACGAGCAGGCCGCGGTTGTACGAGGCGTGCCTGAGGCTGCCGGGAAGGGCAAGGATGTGGGGAACGCTCAACGGAGTCTCCTTTCGGCGAGTACGAGAAGCTCGGCCGGAACGCGCTGCTCGAAGCGGGTGAAGGCACGCTCGCCGGGAAACTCGTCGAAGGCGCGCAGGCGCAGATCGGCGGCGCCTATTGCCATTGCGATCTCTCCGATTCGCCACAGTCGCAATCCCTCGGACGACTCGGGCGCGAAGTAGTCCTCGCGCCAGTGCAGGATCGCGTCGAGGCAGCGTCTGGCGGGGTGTACGTCGAAGAGGATGAGGCCGCCCCCCGGCCTGAGCGCGCCGGCGATGCCGTGCATCAGCTCGGTCAGATCGAAGACGCGGGCGAGCGTGCCGGCGCCGGCATAGACCAGATCGAAGCGACCGCGCTTGAGCTCGAGCGGCAACTCCTCGAGCGAAGCGTGCACCCAGGCGATCGTCGGCCCGCGTGCCCGCGCCTGTCTGAGGACGCCCGCGGAGGTGTCGACCCCGGTAACCAACGCTCCCATCTCCTCCAGCTGCAGCGTCTGCCCGCCGATGCCGCAGCCCAAATGGAGGACGTAGCGCCCCTCCACTCGAGGCAAGCGCTCGATCACCCGTGCGGGCAGGCCTTCGTACTCGCGCTCGCGCCGCCGGTGGATCTCGTCCCAGACCCTGATGTTCTCCTCGGTTGGCTCCAAGGGGCCTCCTAGGCCGGAAGCGAGAAGCCGCCATCCACGATGATCGTCTGCCCGCGAATCATCTCCGCTGCCGGCGAAAGAAGGAAGGCCACCACCCCGGCGATGTCCTCGCTCGTGACCATGCGCCCGGCCGGGGTTCGCTCGCGGCTCATGCGCAGCATCTCCTCGCGGTTGGGGAAGTGCTCGAGCGCGCCGGTCTCGACCAGACCTCCGGAAACGGCGTTGACGCGAATTCCGCGCGGCGCCAGCTCGACGGCGAGATAGCGGACGAGCGCCTCGAGCGCGGCCTTGGAGGTGCCGACGAGCGCGTAGTTCTTCAGCACGCGCGTGGAACCGAGGCTGGAGATGGCGACGATCGAGGAGCCGGGCGCCATCCCGGGTGCGGCCGCCGATGCGAGCTGGAGCAGGGCTCGGGCGTTGGCGTTGAGCGTCCAGTCCCAGTGGCGCGTGTCGGTCTCGAGCGCGGGCCGGGCGACACCGGTGGCCGCGCTGTGGACCAGTGCCGCAAGCGGTCCCAGCTCGGCGACCTGCTCGAGCACGCGCTTGGAGCTGATATTGCCGCGCACGAGCACCGGCTCGGCGCCGAGCGAGCGCAACTCCGCGGCCGTCTCTTCGGCTGCCCGGTCGCCGCGCAGGTAGCCGATCGCAATGCGGGCGGCGCCCTCGCGTGCCAGCCTGAGCGCGATCGTCTTGCCGATCCCGCGCGAGCCGCCGGTAACGAGAGCCGTCCGGCCGCGCAGGGAGGAGGATTCGCCCCCGCCGGATCGCCCGCTCATCGGTTCCCTGGCAGCGGGCTGTCGGCCGGCGCCGAGCTGGGGATCTCTTTCCATCCGGGGCGGCTGCGGGGGTCACGCCCGGTGTACTCGGCCTTGGAGGAGGCGTATCCCAGGCGGTCGAGCAGCTCGATCTGCTCCTCGCCGTAGCGGCGTGTCGGGTGGTCGGGTGGGAGCTCGCCTATGAGCTCGCGCAGGCGCGCTGCGAGCTGATAGGCGAAATGCGGTGTCGCTGGGCCCACGAGCGCATCGATGTCGTCACGAGTCGGCTCGCTCATCGAGAAAACCCTATCGCAGCCGAGCTATTGCGTTAACTTACCGTGGTCGAGCGTTCACAGTAACGACTAGTAGAAAGGACAAGACGAATGGCACGCAAAGTTGGAGGATATGGGCTCTCGGGGATTCTCTACATCGTGGCTGTCGTCCTTTTCTTGCTCGCGGCTTTCAAACAAGACTTGGGGCAAACCAGGGTCGAGCTGGCGTGGCTGGGCCTCGCCTTCTTCGCCGCCGCTCACATAGCCTGAGGTCGAGCCGGGTAGGCGGCGCGGCCGCTCACATCGCCTGAGGTCGATCGGATAGTCGCCGCCGCCTCGGCTCTCTATAATCGCCCCCAACATGATCGTCGTGTACGTCATCGTGGGCGTCGTCGTTCTGCTCGCGGCCTGGGCGGTTCTGATCTACAACCATCTCGTCCGGCTCGGCAACGAGGCCAAGCGGGGCTGGTCGAATATCGACGTACAGCTCAAGCGCCGCGCCGATCTGATCCCGAACCTGGTCGAGGCGGTCAGGGGCTACGCGGCCCACGAGCGCGCGGTCTTCGAAGAGGTGACCGCTGCGCGGACAGCGATGCAGCAGGCGACCGGGCCGGCTCAGGCGGGCGAGGCGAATAAGCAGGCAACGGCTGCCATCGGGCGCCTGTTCGCGGTCAGCGAGGCCTATCCACAGCTGCGCGCGAGCGAGAACTTCCAGAAGCTACAGGACGAGCTGACCGACACCGAGGACAAGATCGCGGCCGCGCGGCGCTACTACAACCAGACGGTCTATCAGTACAACAGCCGCCTGCAGAGCTTTCCCGACCTGCTCATCGCCCGGCTCGGCGGCTTCCGCGAGCGCGAGTTCTTCGAGCTCGAACAGCCCACCGATGCCCAGGCGCCGAGCGTCGAGCTCTCGGGCGGCGCCGGCTCGTGATGGAACTCCTTCCGAAACAAAGCACTCCACCGCCTGGCCGCGCTCGGAGGCGCGCTGCGTTGTCCTCGGCCTCGCCCGTAGCTTCGGCTACGACCGAGGCACTGCTTTTCGGAGCTCGGCTGGAAACAGAGAAACACCGGCTGAGCACGATCTCGCGGCCCGAGGACGTCGTCCTCGGGCGCATCCGTATCTCCGACCGATACGAACGCGCCCTGCGTCCTAGCCTCGAACCACGATCTCGCACTCATCCGGCGCCCCTCCGTCCCCAGACGGGCTCCCTAGCATCGCATCCACCGATCGCACCCAGTCGGCGGGTCTTCATTCCGGAATGAGTTCATGACGCTCGAGGAACAGGTCCGCTCCAACCGCATCCGCACGGGGATGCTCCTGCTTTCGTTCGGGCTGGTTTTTGTCGGCATCGGCGTCGCGATTCAGGCCGTCTACGGCGGCGCCTGGCTCGTCATCATCGCCGGCATCGCCTTCGTCTACGCGCTCATCTCCTGGTTTGCGAACGGCAAGATGATCGGCTCTTGGACGGGCGCCCGGCCGGTGACCAAGGAGGAGTACCCCGACCTGGTGCGGGCGGTCGAGAACGCCTCGATCGGGGCCGGTCTCGCTCAAACGCCGCAGGTGCGGGTGGTCGACGATCCCTGCCCGAACGCCTTTACCGCCGGCGGCTCGCCCAAGAGCTCCTACATCGCCGCCACTTCCGGATTGCTCGGGATGATGAACAAGCGCGAGCTCGACGCGGTGGTGGCGCACGAAGTCGGGCACATCCGCAACCGCGACGTGCGCCTGATGAGCTTGGCCGCCGTGCTCGTCGGGGTGGTGGCGCTCGTCGCCGACGTCGCTCTCCGCCTCGCCTTCTTCGGCGGCGGAAGGCGCAGAGGGGGCGGCAATCCGATTCTGATGATCATCGGCATCGTGATGCTGATCGTGGCGCCGATCGCCGCCTTCGGCATCCAGATGTCGCTCTCGCGCCGGCGCGAGTACCTGGCCGACGAGTCTTCGGCCGAGATCACCGGCGACCCCGAGGGCCTGGCGCTGGCGCTCTGGAAGCTGAAAGAAGACACGAGCGAGCTACGTCACGTAAACCGGGCGACCGCCCATCTCTACATCGAGACGCCGCTCAACAACGCACAAGGCGCTCGGGGTGCGCTCTCCGGCATGTTCGATACCCATCCCTCGCTCGACGCCCGCATCGAGTCGCTGGAGAAGATGGGCGGCTTCCAGCTCTCGGCGCTGGTCGGGCAGCAGCCGAAGCTCGCCTGATTCGAGCTCGATCTCGCCCGCGGTACTAGCCTGAGAGCCTGTCCCGCCAGGGCGGCCTCGCCTCCCCAACGGGATAGGCTCTACGGGTGACCTCGCAACAAAAGACCGCGCTCACCTCGGTCGTCGCGGCGCTGGCTCTGATCTCGCTCAAGCTGGCGACCGGCCTGATCACCGGCAGCCTTGCCTTCGTCTCCGAGGCGCTTCACTCGGGTATCGATCTCGTTGCCGCGCTGATGACGCTTTTCGCAATCGGTGTCGCGATCAGGCCGGCCGATATCGAGCATCCCTGGGGTCACGCCAAGGTCGAGCATCTGGCGGCGCTGGCGGAGGCGACGATTCTCTTCGTCGCCAGCCTCTGGATCGCGTACACGGCGGTGCACAGGCTTTCCGGCTCGAGCCCGCCCGAGGTCAGGGTGACCTGGTGGGCGTTTCTGGTGGTCGTGGTCGTTTTGTCGATCGACGCCAGCCGCACGATCATCTCCTTCCGGGCCTCGATCCGGCATCGCAGCGCCGCCCTGCAGTCGAACGCTCTGCACTTCGCGAGCGACTTCCTCGGCTCGACCGGCGTGCTGGTCGGGCTCGTCTTCGTACACGCCGGCTATCCCAAGGCCGACTCGATCGCGGCGCTGTTTGTCGCCGCCATCGTCCTGAGCGCCGCCACGAGACTCGCACTACGCAATGCCGACATCCTGATCGACCGCAGCCCGCGGCTGGCGACCGAGAAGGTCAGACAGGCGATCGCCGGCCTCGATCCGCCCGTCGACTTGAAGCAGCTGCGTGTGCGCGAGGCGGGCGATCGCTACTTCGCCGAGGTCGTGATCGGCGTCTCGCCCGAAGCCGCCGTTGCCGAGGGACATGCCGAGGCCGATCAGATCGAGCGGGCGCTGGAAGGGGTTCTGCACGGTGGCGAGGTCGTCGTTCACGTCGAGCCTCGGGGCGCGGACGTGGGGCCGCGGGAGGCGGTGCGCGCGGCGGCGATGAGCGTGCGCGGCGTGCACGAGATCCACAACCTGGTCATCGCCGATCTCAAGGGCCGGCAGGAGGTCTCGCTCCACCTCAAGCTCCCGGGCGATTTACCGCTGGCCGATGCGCACGAGCTTGCATCACAGGTTGAGCGCGCGATCATGGCGGCTCGTCCCGAGATCGCCGCGGTGGTGACGCATCTCGAGCCGCTAACCGAGGAGGTGACCGGGAGCGCGCCGGCTCGTCTCGAGACGCGCGAATACGGCGACAAGATCAAAACGATAGTGCGCAAAGCCACCGGTGCGCCGCCGCGCTCGCTGCGCTTTGTGAGCACCGACGAGGGTCTGGTCGTCTATCTGATCGTGGCGCTCGATCCCGAGAGCTCACTTGCAGAGGCTCACGAGCGAGCCTCGGAGATCGAGTCGCGCGTTCACCGCAGCTGCCCCGGGATCAAGCAGCTGATCGTCCATACCGAGCCGTAGGACGGCGCCGCTCAGATGGCTTGACGCTGCGGGAGAAAGGTCGAGGCGGCTAGCCTGTGACGATGCGGCTCGTGCTCGACTGGGATGGGACGGTCACCGTCGGCGACACGATGGACTTGATCGTGCGCGAGTTTGGCGACGCGGATCTCGTCGATCGTTACGCCGACGCTTACATCGACGACTCGAAGCCTCTTGCGGTAACGCTCCAGCACGTGATCGAGACTGAGCTGGCGACCGTCAAGACTCCTCTCGACGAGGTCGTTGCCTGGCTGCTCGGAAAAGTCGAGCTGCGACCGGGCTTCCTCGAGCTCGCCGAGTGCGAGCGGCCGCTTCTTCTCTCCTCGAATCTGCGCCAGCTGATCGAGCCGGTGCTGGAGCACTACGGCGTCGAGGCGGAGTTGATCGCAAACGAGCTCGTCTCGGACGACAGCTCGGGTTGGCGCATCCAGATCGACGGCAAGATCTGTCCGGTCTGCGGTGAGCGCTGCAAGCGTCAGAAACTTCCAGCCGGGGAGATCGCTTACGTCGGCAACGGCTACTCCGACCGCTGTCCCGCCCTCGCCTCCTCGCGCATCTTCGCGCGCTGCGGCCTGGCTCGCTATCTCGACTCTATCGGCGCGTCCTACGAGCCCTTCGGCGACTTCCATCAGATCGCCGCCGCGCTCGAGCGTCCCGTCTAACGAGCAAGCGGGCCTGGCGGCCCGCTCGAGTCGAGCTCGTGTCGGAGGCCGGCTACATCACGAGCCGTAGAGCCAGTCGATCATGTTGTTGAAGGCAGTCAGACTCGGCACGGTCTGCCCGGACGTTCGCCTGAGAGTGATATCCGCGCAGGAGTGTTGATCGCTGACCGGAGTTAGCAGGATGCGAAACGTGGTGCTGCCCGTGATCGTGTCGACCGCCGCCCAGGTTGCCTGGAGGGCGTCGACGGTCATCGACAGACTGCAGGCGGCAGCCGCATAGCTCCGGTTCAACCCCACGGTCATCCACTTCACCTCGGTCTGGAGGGTCTTGACCTGCTTCTGCAGAGCTTTCACCTGTATCTGCAGAACCTTGATCTGCTTAGCCTGAGGGGTTGCGGCCCCGGCGCCGCTGATCGAGAAGGTGAGCGCGACCAGCACCGCCGCGACTGCGAGAGTACGTCTCAAGGAGTGTCTCCCTTCGATTGATACGCGCGCTTCGGAGGAGGGAGCCTATAGAAGCGGGTTGCCAGACGGAATAAGCCGTATGGCGCGCTGCTCGTGGCGGTAGGCTTCTGCTCCGTTAAGCGTGCCGGCAGGTGCCAATCGTCTGGAGGAAGTTCAGATGGATGTGACCGTACTCTTACTACACGCTTTTCCCGTCGGCCCCGAGATGTGGGAGCCACAGCTCGAGGCTCTCGCCGGCTACGAGGTGAGAACGCCCATTCTGGCGGGACGGGGCGAGTCGATCGACGGCTGGGCCGAGCAACTGCTCGCGGAGACAGAGGGCGACCTGGTCGTCGCCGGCGCTTCGATGGGCGGTTACTGCGCCCTTGCCGTGGCGGGGCGCGCGCCGGAGCGGATGCGCGGGCTGGTGCTGGCGGGCTCGAAGGCCTCGGCCGATCCCCCGGAGGCGAAGGAGTGGCGCGACCAGTCGATCGCGCTGGTGCGCGAGAAAGGCCCGCTCGCCCTCTGGGAGACCATGCGCGGCTACGCGCTCGGCGCGAACGCCGATCCGGCGCTCGTCAAGCGGATGGACGAGATCGTCGCGAGCCAGGACGCCGAGGGCATCGTCCAGCAAATCGTGGCGATGATCGGCCGCGCGGACACCACCGACGTGGTGCGCTCGCTGGCCTGTCCCTTCCTTGCGGTCGCCGGCGAGCTCGACGAGGGCGTTGTCGCGGAATCGAAAGAGCTGGTCGAGCTGGCCGCCGACGGCGAGCTAGTGGTCGTCCCCGGAGCGAGTCACCTCGTCAGCTTCGAGCGACCCGATGTCTTCAATCCGGTACTGAAGCGATTCCTCGAGCGCTGCGGCGCCTAGCCCGGCCGAGGCCGGCACTCCCGCTTCGAGCAGGAGCTGGCGCAGCATGAGCGCGTTCGCCGGGGCCTGGGCGACCGGCCGCTGCATCGGCCCCGGCGGCGGGCTCGAGTTGTTGTTGTTGAAGACGGCGAACAGCTGCTGTGCGCGCCCTCCGAGCTCCCGTAGCGGCTCGATCCACTCGGCCAGCTCCTCGCGCTCGTAGAGGTAGTCGAAGCGGTCGGCGGCGCTACCGCCGCGATGGTGCCAGGTTGCGGCGTTTCGGCCGTGGAAGCGGATGTAGGCGACATCGCTGGTGAGCTCGGCGACGGTGGGGATGACCGTCGGGCTTTCCAGACGCGGTGCGTCGACGATCACGAGCGCCATCCTCTGCTGCTTCAGAAAGGCGAGCGTCTGATCTCGGTTCTCCTGCTCGAGCCAGCTTGCGTGGCGGAACTCGACCAGCACGGTGAATCCCCTCAACCGCTCGCCGGCCCAGGCCAGGTAGTCGAAAGCCGAATCCTTGAAGACGACGTAGGGCGGAAGCTGGAAGAGGATGCCGCCCAGCTTGCCGGCGTCCCGGAGCGGCGCAATACCGGTCAGGAAGCGGTGAAAGACCTCGGTGCGAAGCTCCTCGGGCGGGTGTGAGACCCGTCCGCGCTCGTCCACCTCGGCGGCGGCGCGGAGGTCGGTCGGCAGCTGTTCGATCCGCATCGGGTGGCGCGTCATCAGCGCGAAGGCCTTGATGTGGAAGAGGAAGCCGGGCGGCGTTCGCTCCGCCCAGCCGGCGCTCACGCCGGCGCCCGGCAGCCGGTAGTAGCTGGAGTCGATCTCGACCGTGTCGAAGTGCTCGGCGTAGTAGCGGAGCCTGTCCTTCGGCGCCAGGCCGCGCGGGTACCAGTTCTTGACCAGCGCCTCGTCGGCGAACGAGCAGGTGCCGATGCGAACGGGGTTCACAGGGGAACCTTATGCCCGTCTGCGCCTCTATCGCCGCCTATCGGCGGAGGTCGTGAGACGATTGGGTCATGTACGGGCTAGCAAGATGGGCCGGATTGCTGGTTGTGGCCCTTCTACTCGGCCTCTCCGCGTGCGCATCGACATCCGCACCGCGAAAGCGAGCACCGCGGACGCTCCTGCCGCAGACGCCTAAAGAGGTAGTCCGCGCTTACTACGCCGCGCTGAGCAAGGACGAGGATGCAATCGCCATGCAGTACCTCGCGCCAGAGATTCGCGAGCGCGAGTTGTCCTACGACGACAGTGACTTCACGAACCTGAAGCAATTGAGCAACTTGAAGGTCTACGGCGGCGATCGATTCGGAGCGCGGGACTTACCGGGGCTGGACGTTCCGCTGGCCAATTACGACGAGTGGGCATTGGCTTCAGCCGATTACGATGCTGTCTATTACCAGGTCCTCACGTCCGACAACGGTCCTCAGGTGCGGTTCGTCTACCTCGGGCGAACTATCAAGAGCGGGCGCTGGGAGATCGTCTCTATCGGGACCGGCCCGTGATCATCGCTCCGAGTTCGAACGCTCTCAGGCCTATCTCGGCACAGTGCGGGTAAAAGGTCTTTCCGACGAGATCAGACTGTCACAAAACCGGCACATTTACGGGCACTTTAGCTTGATACCGTATTCCGCCCCGTGGGTGGGTGGGGGGTGGAGAGGCGGGTCCCGCCGCTTTTGGGACGAGCCGCACCGTCTGGCTCTCCACTCGCCGCCGGAGTCGGCACCGCACTAGAATCGAGCGCAGTGGACGGGCGGCCAATTGCGATCTTCGACTCGGGTATGGGCGGGCTGACCGTCCTGCACGAGTGCCTGGTGACGATGCCGAACGAGGACTTCGTCTACCTCGGCGACACCGGTCGCTTCCCTTACGGGCCGCGGCCGCTGGACGAGATCCGCGGATTCGCGCTCGAGATCGGACGTTTTCTCGAGAGCCAGGGCGTGAAGATGGTGGTGGTCGCCTGCAATTCGGCCACCTCGGCTGCGCTCGCCGACCTTCAGGCCGAGCTCGAGGTTCCGGTCGTCGGGGTGATCGCGCCCGAGGCCGAGGCGGCTGTTCAGGCGACGCGCAACCGCCGCATCGGCCTGCTAGCCACCGAGGCGACCGTGAACGCGGGTCGCTACGGGACGCTCGTGCAGTCGCTCGATGCCGGCGTTCGCTTCTTCCCGGTCGCCTGCCCGGGGCTGGCGGAGTTGATCGAGAGCGCCGAGCCCTACGGCGCCGGCACCGTCGAGACCGTGCGTGCCTACGCCAAGCCGCTCAAGCAAGCGGAAGTCGATACGGTCATCCTGGGCTGCACGCACTACCCCCTGATCCGCCACGTGCTCGAACGCGCCTTCGGTCGCGCCGTCACCCTCGTCTTCTCGGCCGAGGAGACCGCGCGCAAGGTGGCCGAGACGCTGGCGCGGAAAGGGATCGCCTGTACGACCGAGCGCGAGGGTGTCTGTCGCTTCCTGACGACGGGTGACGCCGAGCAGTTCCGGGTCATGGGAGAGCGCTTCTTGCAGTTCCCGATCGCCGAGGTCGAGCTGGTCTCTTTCGCCGAGTTGGGAGCCGCCGCGTGACCAGGGTCGACGAACGCCGCTCCGACGCGCTTCGTCCGCTTCGGATCGAGTGTGACTTCCTCGAGCAGCCACACGGCTCGGTCCTCTACGGACAGGGGCGCACGCTCGTCCTCTGTACCGCTTCGATCCAGGAGGGCGTTCCACGCTGGCTGAGCGGACGCGGACGCGGCTGGCTGACGGCAGAGTACTCGCTCCTGCCCGCCTCGACGGGCTCGCGCACGGCGCGCGAGGCCAGCGAGGGCAAGCAGAAGGGGCGTACGGTCGAGATCCAGCGCCTGATCGGACGCTCTTTGCGGGCGGTTGCCGATCTGGAGGCGCTCGGCGAGCGCACCGTCTGGCTCGACTGCGACGTGCTTCAGGCCGATGGCGGCACCCGCTGCGCTTCCATCTGCGGCGCCTACGTCGCCGCCAGCCGCGCGCTCGAGCACTTCGCACTCAGCCGTGTGCTCATCGACTCGGTCGCGGCCGTCTCGGTCGGGATCGTCGCGGGCGAGAAGCTGCTCGATCTCGACTACGCCGAGGACTCGCGCGCCGAGGTGGACATGAACTACGTCATGACCGGGGAGGGCCGTCTGATCGAGGTGCAGGCGACCGCCGAGACGGCGCCCTTCAGCCGCGAGGAGCTGGACGAGCTGCTCGCCCTCGCCGCTCACGGCGTCGAGCTGATCGGTACCGCGCAGCAAGAAGCGTTGGTCGCCGCGCGCGCTTAAGAGCCTATTTCGGTAGGGATGCGCGTTCGAGGGGGTCAAGCCGTGGATGACAGCGGCCGAAGGGTTGTGAAGGCGCACTGGTAGTGCGGTTAGCGGCCCTGCGGGTGCTGGCGCCGCGGATCGACCGCCTCGGGCGTGCAGGCCTAGCGGAATCGGCTCGAAGAGCGTTCCGATCTCACCCGGCCGACGGGTCCACGCGGCGTGACTCTCTTTCGGCACGAAAACGGTACATCTCCCGCGCATTTCCTAGCTACCGTTTCACGACCCCGCGGGTGGGTGGCTCGGGGGAGGGCGGCGGAACGTGGTGCCGTCAGCACGCGGTCGCTGGTCTTCATTCCGCTTTGCGCTCAGGGCCGGTGGGCGGCGGAAAGAAGTGCCCGACCCACGCATCTACGGGTCTCGCCCAGCCAGCGTCTGCATTTCAGTAGGCGTCCAGCGATCACATCCGCCCGCTAGGCGAAAATACCGTAGTGCTACCGCACCTCGGCTGGGCTGCGATTCTGGGTCGCCTCGCTCTCGCCGCCGCACTCGGCGGCGCGATCGGTGTCGAGCGCGAGCTGCGTGACCGTTACGCTGGCCTGCGCACCCACCTGCTGGTCTCGCTCGGCTCGGCCCTCTTCACGCTAGTTTCCGCCTACGCTTGGACCGGCTTCCATTTCGCGGGCGCGATCGGCTACGACCCGACCCGGATCGCCGCCCAGATCGTGACCGGAGTCGGCTTCCTCGGCGCCGGCGCCATCATCCGCCAGGGTGTCACGGTGCACGGCCTGACCACCGCCGCCACGCTCTGGGCAGCGGCGGCGATCGGGATGGCCTCCGCCGCCGGCTTCTATCCCGCCGCCATCCTGGCGACGGTTGTGACGCTCGTCGTGCTCTGGCCCGTGCGCATTCTCGAGCACCGCTATCTCTACCGAATACGGGCGGGGGTCGCCCACGTCGTCGTCGAGCTGCGCCCGGGTGTCAGCGTGGCCCCGGTCCTGCGCTACCTGGCGGGCGCAAAGATCGCCCTGGCGGGAGTTCAGATCCACGAAGACAGCGGACGCAGGACGATCGCCGCCGACGTTGAGCTCGAGCGAGACTCGCGGATTGTCGATGTCGTGGACGGCCTGCTCGCGCTCGAGGGAGTGACCGGAGCTCAGTGGGTGCACTAGCCTCAGGCGCTCAGACCGCCGTTTTCGCCTCGCGTAATCCGGACAAGGCGCGCGAGCTGGAGGCGCTGCTGCCGGGCTGGCGGGTAGAGCCGCTGGTGGCTGCCACATTCCCGCCCGAGGTCGGCGACAGCTATTACGAGAACGCCCGCGCCAAGGCGCTCTTCGGGCGATCCGTAGAGAAGCGGCAGCTCTGGGTGCTGGGCGAGGACTCCGGGATAGAAGTGGCCGCGCTCGACTGGGGCCCCGGCGTCTTCTCGGCCCGCTTCGGCGCCGATGACCCGGTCGGTCGCCTGCTCGTGGAGCTCTCGGGCATCGAGGGAGAAGGCCGCCGCGCCCGCTACGTCTGCGAGCTGGTCGCCATCTCGCCCGACGGCCGGGAGCTGCGCGGTACCGGCATCCTCGAAGGCCTGATCGGCCACGAGCCGCGCGGAAGCGAGGGCTTCGGCTACGACCCGGTCTTCGTCCCCGAGGGCGAGACCATCACCGTGGCCGAGCTCGGCAACGCCTGGAAGCGCTCCAACTCGCACCGGGCCCGGGCCGCGCGGGCGCTGCTCGAAGCGCTCGGGCAGTCGAGCCCGGTTATCGCTTCTTAATATTGAGGCCTCGATTTTCAGCGTAAAGACGACGATAATCCGGCCTGGCGTCAGATCCTTCTCGGAGCCGAAACAACCACCACCGGAGGTTGAAAGTGACCCGCCTGTCCTCTTCTCACGCTCGAAAGCTTCGCCTCGTCCTCGTCTGCGCGCTGGTGATCGCCGGCGCCTCCATACTCGCCGGCGCCGCCTCGGGCAGCTCCGTCAGCACCAAACTCTCGGCCCATTTAACCAGGACGAGCTTCACGGCTTCTCAGGCGGGCTCGGTCAAGCTCGTCTGCATGTTCTGGAAGACGAATACGAGCTATGCCTACAAGCTCAGCGTCAAGAAGGGCTCCAAGTGGCAGACCGTCCAGAGCGTGAAGGTGAAGAAGACCTTCAAGGGTCGTTTGTCGATGACCGTCAAGCAGCTCTTCGCTGGCAAGCCGATCAGGCTGGGTAGCTACCAGGTCACGATCTCCGGCAACTACGACGTGAAGACGCGCGGCTTCAAAATCATCAAGGCGGCCCCGGCCGCGGTGGCTCCGACCAATTCCGTTTCACCCACGATCTCGGGCACGGCCAAGCAGGGACAGACGCTCAGCGCCACGACCGGCACCTGGGCGGGTAACCCCGCTCCGACCTTTGCCTATCAGTGGCGCCGCTGCGATTCCTCCGGCGGCAGCTGTAGCGACATCTCCGGCGCCGG